>Ga0137308_100708_pt1 | contig 47014 bp, 48 predicted proteins | sample Inofrocosms_June_FD_97181 | JGI IMG/M metagenome (GOLD analysis project Ga0137308, IMG submission 97181) | Mouse cecal microbial communities from Vienna, Austria - N-Acetylneuraminic and N-Acetylglucosamine D2O microcosms_June | ecosystem: Host-associated > Mammals > Digestive system > Large...
ATTGTATATGCTTAATAAAAATTCATAATCTTTTTCTTCAATCCGTTTTATTAAAGATGTTTTTAACTCTTCCAGTGCATAGCTGGCATCTTCTTCTGAAATGGTTCCACTATGCCTGCGCATTGCTCTTTTTGCTGATGAATTTATTACATAGAATAAATCTTTAAGAGAGCCTCCTGTATACCATACCAGCTTTTCCAAAACACTTAGTTCAAATAAAGATAAATCTGCACGTTTTTCTATAATCTTATATATTATATTAATACCATTCCTGAACGGAATATCTTCAACCGTTCTTGTTTTTATAAAGGGAAATATTTTAATTTTGAAATAATTTTCCACAGACATAAATCCTTTATCAAATAAAAGTGTAACAGGGAAGGTATAAATAACAGGGAATTTCATACAAGACAAAACAGCAGCATGGTTATAAAACAATGCCCTTGCGTTCCCAGTATCAAGTCTGTCTAAACCATCAAAGATTACAACAGGGCGTTTACCCGCTGCCTGTTTTGCAATCTCATCTGAAATATCCCCTAATATCTGGACCCATTTACTAAGACTGGTAACAGTCTTTTTGTGGTATTCTTTTCTCATTTCTTCATTAAACTTTAAATCTGTTTTGATAACAGCAAAAATATCCAGTATATTTGTTAAGCTGTCTTTTGTATTTTCCAATTTCCCAGCCCTTCCAAAAACTTTCTTCATTTTCTGGTGTACATGTATGTTTATACCACTATCCCAGAAACCTATTATATTATCAAGTATTTCATTTTTAATTCTAAAGCCTGACTCTTCTATAATTTCAAGCAATGCCATACCCATTATTATAAAAAGGTCAGAATATGCAATATTAAATATATCCAAATCCATTCCACAATTAATTATTTTTACATGGTATCCTTTTTCCGTAAGTTTTTCAGACATTTTATTTAATTCTGTACTTTTTCCACATCCCCTGTGTCCCGATAGCAAAAAGGCAGCATATTCTTCTCTATGCTGGCAATCTTCAAAAATATCCAAGAATGGTGAATTGTATTTGTCATCTGTCCGGTATTCCATTGTACCATTACAATAAAATACATCCATCTGCCCTGTTTCCAGCGGTTCTGGTGAAAAAGCATTTACTATTTCAGAAATCTTTACAGCATATTTCATTTAAATCCCTCCTAAATTACTAGCTGAAATAAATTATTTCAATTCTTATATAAACAAATTTTGCATAGACTTTCTGTATTTTAAAAACAAACCACAACCAACCTGTTACACACAAAAAAATAATACAATTTAAGCAATACATAACATTTGTATAAAATACAATATTTATTTCCCAAAAAACCATTGTTAAATAAATGAAAACCATAAAAGCAGCCCTTCCCTATAACACTTTAACAGGAGAAAAAGAAACACAACCGGACATATACTAACCTCTGGGGCAGAACCACTTTTACAACCTCCATTCATACAACACAACCAGATAATAAATAAGGATTATTAAAATACAGGTTTATCACCTGGCATTGTTGTATAAATAAGGAAAAGCGCATAAGTAACAACCCACTGTTAATACTTATCCATCTTTTCCTTTTATTTATTTCTACTACTGTTGGCATGAAAAATTTTTTCACTATCCGATTTTTGAACAATCAGACCCTACATACAGGACACCCACCTAAAGAACAAAAAGAAAAAGCTTTAGAAATAATTCTGCAATGCAGGACTCTTCTTAAAGCTTTTCTGCTATAACTTTAAAGTTGTAAAACTTGTGTTGCTTTGGTACTAACACACAAAAAACAACTGTTTTATTTTTAAAAATTTTGGAGTGAAAGATAACGATAAAAATCTGCCAACACCTTAAAATTTCATGGCTGCCTGAATTCCATTACAATAATAAACAACGTTTAACTACAAGTTATTTATTTCCCACTATCCTAAAACCATTGTCTGGAACAAAACACACTGCTCTCAAAAGCTGGTTATCTTTTTAACACGCACCCCATTAAAACCTAGGCTATCAAGGCTTGTTACCTAAACCAAAATATTTACTTTGAAAACATTTCGTAATATTCTTCTGCTTTCTGTGTTGTGACATTTAAATTTCTTGTTAAGCTCTCGATTATAAATCCCCTGTCTTTTCCAAATTCTAAAGCCATCTTTACAAGTCCCTTTGCTTCTCCTCTGGTTTCTCCTTCAGAAGCAGCAAAAGAGGCTTCTTTTGCTACTATTTCTTCTACCTCTGAATAATATTTAGCCATGCTTTCCAACTCCTCTCCGTATTTATCAGTTACTTTTTGAAACCCTATATCATGCTTCTTTAACCGGCAGTCATCAAACTGGCCCGAAAAGAGCAGGGAAACAAACTCAACAACAGGTTCTAAACCATCTTTTACCTCTTTACTTTCAAGTATACTTTTATCAATACATACAAGATAAATATTCAGCAAATCTGTTACAGCATCCATCCTGTCTATAAAACTGCCTGGACTAGCTGCATGGTTATAACTTGTATTTTTCAAGTTATAACTTAAAATTTTATTAGCAGCATCAGTAGTCTTGCCAACCAATGTTATCCAAATACTGTATACAGGAATTAAAGTACTATAATCAGTATTCTTAGTAATATTAGATATTTGTTCATTAATTAACCTTGAACCATAATACAAACCCCTAAATGTAAGCGGATAGCCTGGGTTAGAATCCCGCTGCATTTCTAAGTTTAACTTAACTTGCACCTAACTGCACCATGCTGTTTCTATCATATAGTCTGGAACACCTACCTTTACAAGTAAATCAAATTTAACAGTACCTTCTCCACTTACATAACTTTCACTAACAGTAATTTTGTCATTATAACAATCATGTTTAACATCTGCAGTTGGGGCTACAGATTCAATCAGCATAACTATATCATCCAAAGTACATAGCTGGTACAAATCAATAGTTTCCTTGATTATCACTGCCAGAATACGCTTAATAGAAAAAACTTTCTTAAAAGGTTCATCGTATGTCATAGCGTAAAAATCTGACGTCACCTTTACTTTACTGCTTTCCACAGATTTTACTTTATCATCAAATGCATGCAATTCCCTAGCCACCTTATATCTCCTTAACTTGTCTTAATCCTGTAACAAAACACTCAGTCTGTACTGCGGTGTTTGGTTTGGGTATTTTTTAATTTTATCAGACTGCATAAATTAATTCAATGCGTTTATCCAAATTTATTGTCATTAACTGATCTTAAAAACCACCAGGCAGTCAATTTCTGACCACCTTTTTGTTCTGGCATCAGACCTGGGCTGCTTCAAAGCATAGCTGCCACAATTAAACCAGACTCACTTCTTACACCATTGTCCGCACTTAAAGACAAGTGACACATTATCTGCCTCTAAAGACCTTATGCCTTCACTGGCAATAACCTCCGAAACACTGCCACTGACAATCCACAGGTTATTTTCTGACGTTGTATATATCTCCGCCGTGTCCAGATTGATTTTCTTAACCTCCCCACTTTCCTGGTTAATAATTATTTCTTTACCTATTACATCATAACCGCCAATCCTTGTACTGGTATGGTAATAAGATTTAACTTTAATTACTGCAGCTGTGGTTAACAGCAACAGCACAAAAACTACAAAAACATAACCAGCTTTAACTATATTCTTTCCCATAACTTTCTCCTGTTTACTGTTATACCAGACAAAACCCCGAAAGAAGCTTTAATAGTAGCCATTACCTGGTAACCATGCATACCATCTGGTAAACATATAAACCACCATTCAAAAAACTGTCTGACAAAGGTATCTGGAAACCACTATTCACACCACTATAAAATATCACTACTATAAACCAGAAACAGGTACTGCCAGCTATACCTCCTGTTAGTACCAAAAAATAATTCTTCACAAACTTTGTCTTACTGTTTTCCAGGACATTTATCTTCCGCATAAACCCTGGCCCAGCCCAAGACAAAATCTTTCATAACAGGCACATAGCAGAATATATTTAAATTTCCACTGGATACACCCTTAACCACAAAACCTCCTTCCATTTATAAAAGACAAGCCCTCCTCCCGGACTTATCATGCTGGCTAATCTGATATATTTATTAAACATTTTATAAATGGTTTCCGGATTCTCCGTTTTGAAACAAATTAAAAACAGACAAACTAAATCCAGGCAGATTCACAGGAATAACCTGCTGTTATTTTTTATCCACAGGCTTATAGTTTGCTGAAGGTTTATCACCAGCATAGCACATACAGATAATTACAAAAGCACACACCATTCATAATATTTAAAAAGCCACCACTTTAAGTATTTGAATCCCTAAAGTGACAGCTTTTATATTATCTTACTTGAACCTTTTCAAGCACCATAATACTATCTTAAATAGCATAACAACGAAAGATACATCTGCTCCTGCCAGGCTTACACAAGGTACTGGCTCACTTATTATTAGCAACATCTGCAATTGAGACTGCAGGTTGTGCTGGTATAACAATACACGATGGTAAAAATTCTGCCAGCGCATGTAGCAGTTCCTGAAGCTCAGTTACAGTACAACTGTATTTTGCACCAATGGTTATAACCTCCTGAAGCAAAGCCTTACTAATATCACCCTGCGACACAGAGCCTAGTTTGCGTGGATATAAATTTAAACCTTCCATTTTAATCCCCTTTCTGTTATAATAAATGGCTTCTCCTTTTCTTGGCCATTTATTACTTAACCACACCCGCAAAAACTAACTTTTACAGACATAATAAACACTAAATCACACTTCTCCCAGCCAGCTGTTAACCAATGCTATCTCCTGCTGGTACTCTGTTAAATTACAAGGTGTTTCCAGAATAAAAGGTTTTCCTGCCAGGGCAGGGTGTTTAACAATCCTTTCCAGGGCTTCCAGTCCTATAGTCCCCTTCCCTAACTTTGCATGCCGGTCTTTCCTTGAACCCCTGCCATAAAGGCTGTCATTAATGTGGACAGCCTTAAGCTTGTCAAGCCCGATTGCATGGTCAAACACATCAAGGACACTGTCAAGGTTATCCCTGATATCATACCCAGCATCCCACACATGGCACGTATCAAAACAAACACCAGCTTTCTCTTTACATCTGATTTTGTCAAGCACCGCTGCAAGTTCCTGGAAATTCTGTCCAATTTCACTGCCTTTGCCTGCCATAGTTTCAAGCAGTACAACTGTTGACTGTCCAGCATCCAGGATACCATTCAAAGCTTCTGCAATAAAACATGTACCTGCCTGTATGCCCTGGAACAAGTGGGAACCTGGGTGGAAGTTATAATAATTCCCTGGGATTTGTTCCATTAATTCCAGGTCATTTTTAAGCATTTCCACTGCCTTATCCGAACACAGGTTCATTGTGTATGCACCATGTACTACCAAAGGAGCAAATTTTTCGGTTGCATGGTTAAACGCAGCAATTTCTTCCTGTGATGGTTTTCTGGAATTTCCCCCACGTGGATTCCTGATAAAAAACGCAAAAGTATTTGCACCAATCCTTTCTGCCGTTTCAGCCATACTGACATAACCATCTGAAATACTGAGATGGCATCCAACATATCCCATAACACTACCTTCTTTCTGCTTCTATAACATTAATTCTTTACCACTCTGCTAAGCTGCTATCAAAGATAACAATCCCCACCACTTACCTAAACAAGCATTTCCCTGCCATTAAGACGCTTCCCTAACAGCCTGTGCGCTTCCAAAATACCAATTTTCCTAAAAGCACCCGGGCTAATAGTAACCTCCGTCCAGGTAAATGAAGTTGTAAACCCTCCAACAGCAGACTTTATAACAAAAAACCTGCTGTTCACATAAATTACAGGCCCTGCAACAAAAGAAAAATTTCCCATTTCAGTTACAGGTACTCTTACCCAGTCACCCAGGCTAAAAACTTCTGCTGGCTGCTTTAACTCCATCCTCTCCATACAATCACCCTCCCTGCCTATACACGCTGCCATTTCCCATCGTGATAATACACTTTAGTTTTCCACCCTGCCAAGGTAATAAAATCAACACTATCAACAGATTCTTTTGGAATGACCACTATTCCTGACCCAGGCTTCCCAGACCTTGCAATTAACAAATCATTACCAGGTGTAATGCTGAAGTAGCCTTCTGCAACATTAACTACTTTGTTAAAATATGGTATACGGCTGTTTACCTTTACACCCGTCTTTCCATTTATGGTATGTTTTAAATCCCCTGTGGCAGGCTTCCCCTCTTCCTGCAAGTAAAACCGGACAATACACCACCAGCAGCCCCAAAAACCAATATAAGCGCACACAGCAGTCCAGCCAGCATTCCCACAGCAATAATTATAAGCAAGGAGCAGCACTCATGTTTTGCTACTCCCCATAACGCAAAAACTGTCCCAGATACACCTGGGACTACACTATCTGCAGTACACACTGTCAAACAGGAAACAACAACTAACACAACAGAACGTCCCGCATTTAACACCCGCAGCAAAGTAAACAAATGCCTAGGCATAACATCACATAACGATTTCCCGGTCCATTTTAACAAACCATTCCAGCCATTGTACAATAACCCTGTACAAAGCAAAAAAGCCAGCAGTCTGACAGCCTGGCAAACCCCTGTGGAACCTCCATACAGACAGCCACAGCCAGCAAATGAAATCGGGATTACTACCAGACAAACTAAACTAAGCAAACAATCCCTAAAAGCATATTTAGCTACAAGCATTGCAACATACAAATTCTTCTTAAACACAAACACAACCTGTACCTCCTAAAAACTGCCTCCCTCTTCAGAAGACAGCCTGCCACTGCTACAAACTTTCTATAACCTCTTTCCATTTATTATCACTATAACATACTCTAAATACACGCCCAGTTACTGTAGTGAAAGTAATATCCGTCACTAACTCTTTGGGTATAACAACAGCTTCTTCTTTCTGTTTTCCGTATTCTACAATTGCTAAATCATCATTGTCATTAACAGTAAAGTATTCCCTGCCAAGCTTAACAACCCTGTCAAGCTCTGGCATACTGCTGTTCACTTTCATACCAGTTTCTGCATTAACAGTGAGTTCTGGCTCAAAAATATCTGCATTGCCACCCAGATACACTCTAAAGCTAACAATACTTCCAACTTGAATATAAAACCTTAGAATTTCACAAAACAGACACTCAAAAAAGGGAGGTATATACGTAGTTATGCCTAAAACAGATAAAACCAAATCTGTATCAGATACAAAAACAAAAGAATAAATACACAAACCAGCAGCAACAAAATAACAAAGCTCAGCTACAGCCAATACAACAACATAAGGTTTTGTTAAAACGCTGTTAAAACGGCGTTTATTACAAAACAGGTTACAAATCCTGCAAAAATGTATACACGCAAACAGCAAAAGCGCCATACAACCAGCGGGTACTGACCTGCATAAAAAACCAAATGCAGCAAGAGAATAAATACCTGACCCCCAAAGCACAGCCATAGCTAAATTTGCAAACTCATTCCCAGGAAGGAAAAAAGCAAGCGAAGTTATTAAACGGAATCTTTTTCCCAGCACAAACATAGGCAGCACCCTCAGACCACAAAAGCTATTTTACCTTGTACGAAACAGTTTTACTATTTACTGACTGCGTATTAGTCACAAATACCTTAACAACATTACCCCTTTTAAGTTTTTTGCCCAGCTTTACAGACCATTTCCCGTTCCCATCAGAAACAGTGTTGTATACTTTACCAGCCACCTTTATGGTTACCTTTGCATAGGCAGCAGACGTTCCTTTAACATTTTTCTTGCCTTTCTTAGCAACAGTTACAACAGGAGCTGTGGGTTTACCACTTTGTACAGCTTCCTCACTGCTGGCATTTTCCTGTATACCATCTACAGTAAAGTACGCCATACAAAAATTCTCATCAATATCTTGATTAGCAATACGTACAGTGTAATCCCCATTCTTTTTAATTACAACAGAAGCACTTTCAAGCACATTCTCCCTTGTTGATGTTTTCCACACTTCATTATCCCCTTCATCACAAGGATGGATAGTACCCTCAACTACCCTCACTGTCCCAGACTGGAAAGATGGAAGATATTCCTGGCTGTAATTAAAAGTGACTGTAGCTTCCGAATGGCTGCTGTTGTACTGGATATCCTGTACAGAAATCCTTGTGGAAGCTGGCATAAAACCAAGGTAAGCAGTAACTGTAAATGGTATTTTATATCCATTCCAGCGTTCACCTCTGCAATAATATGTACCTGCCTTCAAGTACACAGAATAAGGTTTTCCATCAACATTCACCATTGTTTCTTCTCTAATGAGGCATGATGTCAGGTCCCGGTTTGAGTATAATGTCCAGTTGACACCATTATCTGCAGCAACAGGATATACAAACAGCCAGCCATCTTCCTGGACTGTAAAACTGTATGTATCTGTATTTCCAGACCATTTAGTTTCAATGGCATCCTGCCATGCAAACTGCCCGTCACCCATAACATAATCTTTAAGACCACCCTCATCTTGCACAACAGGGATTTCATTTATGGGAACACTATCACTTGTACTGTCATACACATTAACCGCCTTGTCCACAGAAGAAAGGTCATCAGGAACAAAACCAGCATATACTGTAACAACAAACGGAACTTCATACCCGTTCCATCGGCTTCCCCTGAAATAATATGTACCAGCCTCTAGGTCAAAACCTTTGATTTCTGTCCTGTCTGAAGGAGTTGTTTCTATACTGCCACCAATTTTAGCAGTAAGGGCATAGTTACCAAACAACTCAACATCTACATCATTACCCCCAGCCAAAGCTGCCAGGTACAACGTCCCAGGCTCTTCCAGGACAATCTTGTGTGCATCCGTATAACCACTCCACTTTGTTTCTATAGAATCCTGGCTGGCATACACTCCGTCATTATCAATATAGTCACGGAAACCATCAACAGATGAAACAGTTGCATATTGCACAGACCCGTCTTCCCTGCTGTTTTCTTCTGCCTGTACCACTACCGTTGCCACAACAGGCATAGTCTGTGGCACTCCTAAAGCTGCCACAACGCTAAATAAACCAAGCACAATCATCTTCTTTACTCTCATTATAAAACCTCCTTTAGTTTTACTTTGTCAATTTAAAAATGCCTTAAAAGTCTGCTCACCATCAAAACGAACTCTCTTACGCTCACGACATTCCTGTACTGCCAAAGCCTCCCCGGTCATTGCCTTCCAGAAAAGTAACTTCATCAAACCTCACAGCAGGCTGGTTCTTAACTATACAGAACTGGCAAATCCTGTCATTAACATGTATCTCTGTATCCCTGACAGCAAAAGCTGGAAAACACCAGACATCGTTATCCCCACAGTACGAATTATCGATTATTCCTACAGAGTTTGCCTGGATAACACCAAAATTCTTAAAAGTACTGCTTCTTGGTACTAAATTGGCTTCATAGCCTTCAGGAAGTGCCATTGCTACCCCAAGGGAAATTAATTTAAAGTCACCTTTCTTCAAGGTGACATTCTCAGCAGCACGCAAATCAATCCAGTCAGACTTGCCACCAATACAGGCAAGCTTGTCAATCTTATCTGTAAAATATTTAATTTTTATCCTTTCCATAAATACTCCTCTCTTAGTTTAAAAACAGTTACCCACACTTCAGCATTTCACAACCGGAAACCTTAAATTAACCTGTGACAGTTACAATTACCAGCCCAGACTAACTAAAAGGCGGGGCCTTTAAGCCCCACCACTGCAGATTAGTCCAATGGACCAAGACTGGCAGCAGTTTCCTGGCTGCCAGCCAAAAGGATAATAAGATTATGAAAAACCGTCCAGTTTCACCAGAACGGCAATACTAAAGGTCTCCTGTTGAGACCAAAAACTGCTGCCAGTTTCCTGGCAGCAGCCTAACCACAAAGCACTGGAGGACACCTTCCTGAACTGCAAAGTGTACACACCAAAAACTGCAAAAGTTCTTCACTTAAGCAGCACCATAGCAAACCAGACCAGGAACCTTGGAGAAATTTTCCGACAACACTCCAACAGTCCCTGGCTCTCTCACTATTACGTATATATATAGCCAGATATTGTGTTTTATTAAGTTAAATGTTTTAAGGTATTACAAGAAGTGTACTTCCATAGTGACCCCCATATTCAGACATATATTACACTTTCTTTATAGAAATTTCCAGAAAGCCTGTTCCTGCCACACACAGATTTATATTTAACAAACCCCCAACTTTAACGACCGTTTTTGATAATACCAGAATTAACCTGATAAAAGTTAAGAAAAATTACTGTATAACTTCAAACTAAAGACAACCACAAATTAAAAAAGCCAGTACAAAACCTGGCTTTTTTAAATATGTCCTAATATCACCTGACAACATTCCTATTTATTAATATTTTATTAAATTAATTAAAATTTTCTAAAAACAGTCTGTTTTACAGAAATTTATTGTGATTATCCACCAGCTTACCCATATCTGGATAACTTACCCATAAGCTTACCCATATCCGTACCCATATACTTACCCATATTTTATGGGTCTGGATAACCCTGGAAAGACGTTTAACACCCTGGAATGCACTTTAACAAAATTCCTTTTACACCAGTACCATAGCCCACAAACCCCGTAAAATAAAGAAAAACCTGTAAATTATACACTTACAGGCTTTCAATGGGTTGGGCTGTTTAATTATAAACAGTAGCAGTCTGTAGGGGAATCGAACCCCTGTTTTCGCCGTGAGAGGGCGACGTCTTAGCCGCTTGACCAACAGACCATTTATTCAATTATTTAACAGCTCTCCGAACTGACAAAAACTATTGTACACTATCTTATAACAAAATGCAAGCTTTTTTTTAATTTTTTTTATAAATTAAAAAACCAATAAATTTATAAAAAAATTTATATAATATATATTAAAAATATAGCCTTTTCTATCTGTTTACCAGAACTTTTTTATTAAGTCTGAGAAAATAAACTATACCTGTTATATCAGCCAGAACCCATCCAGCTGGAATTGCCGCCCATATTCCAGATACCCCAACAGAAGGAATAGCAGAAAGAATATAAGCAAGAACTACCCTTGTACCTAATGAACAAATTGTAAGAACCACTGATATCCCAGGTCTTCCAACTGCACGGTAGTAACCATAAAACATAAATAACAGCCCAATCCCAAAATAAAAAGAGGCCTCTGTCCTTAAATACCTGACACCTTCCCGTATCACGCCAATATTTGAAGAATTAATAAAAATACACATCAAAGGTTCTGCAAATATACATACAAGCAAGCTTGCTATTGAACAAAATATAAAAACACATATAACAGAACTTTTAATTCCCTTTAATATACGTTCTTTTTTTCCAGCACCATAATTTTGTGCAACAAAAGTAGAAAATGCATTTCCAAAATCCTGTACTGGCATATAAGCAATAGTATCTATTTTCACTGCTGCTGCAAATGCTGCCATTACAACTGTGCCAAAGCTGTTCACAAGCCCTTGTACCATAAGTATTCCAAAATTCATTACGGACTGCTGGGCACATGTAAGAAAAGAAAGTTTAGAAATTTCTTTTAAAATTCCTGCATCCCAGTGCATATGTTTTCTTGTTACATGTAACACCGGGAAATATAAATAGTAATATACCAGTATTCCAGTTCCAGACACAAACTGCGAAACTACTGTTGCCACAGCTGCCCCTTTAATGCCCCAGTGGAATAACATCACAAAAATAATATCTAATAAAATATTCAGTATCACAGATACTCCTAGAAATAATAGTGGTACAAAAGAATTACCAACAGCACGGAGCAGGCATGCAAAAAAATTGTAGATAAAAACTGCAGAAATCCCAGCAAATATATACAACAAATATTCCCTTGTCATACCCTTTATTTCTGCTGGTATCTGTAATACATCTATTATCCAGCCAGTTGAAAGAAATACACATATATTTAATACAAGTGCCAATATTCCAATTAATACAAAAGAGAGAAAAATACCATTACCCAGCTTTTCATAATCTTTCTTACCAAACTGCATTGCAAAATATGCACTGCTTCCCATACAAAGACCAATTATTATAGAAGACAGGAAAGTCATTAATGAATAGGAAGAACCTGCTGCTGCCAAAGCATCTGGTCCAAGAAATTTACCTAAAACTAAGGTATCAGCAACATTATAAAACTGCTGGAGCACGTTTCCAGCCATAAGTGGAAGCGCAAATTTAAGCAGCCCTGTTGTAATCTTTCCTTCCGTTAAATTCCCATTCATATTTTTCCTCCATATTTTTCCACCTTTTTATCTTCTACAAACAGGCATAAAATAAGACCAGGAAAGTAATACATGCTGCCACTCTGCAGATACATTACACCCTGGCCTTACCATCCCATATTTTATTTCTTGTTTCCATCAGCATCATGGTTTGGGTCTTCACCTATACGGACTATAGCATTATAAACACATGCTGTAATTTCCGCATCCATTTGTGTTGTAGATGCATCAAACTTGTGTATAAGTTCACCTGCTAATGAATGTACATACCTTGGAGGCAGCCTGTTAAGTGCAAATGCAGCAATATCAATTTTACACTGGTCACATTTGCAGAAATTAGTAGTAGGCCATAACTGGTTTATCTTTGTTAAAACAGTCTCCTCCATCATATTTGTTAAACCTTCCATCTGCTACTCCTATCTGACGTATACGCCTAAAACACTATTATAACACCGTAACTATATTAAAGTTTCCATAACTATATCTTACACTTAAATATAATGTAATTCAAGATATAATTACAAATTTATTACACATCAGCCTGCATATCCAAAATATGCATCAATTCCATCTGCCAGTCCTTTTGCCATTTTATTCTGGAATGCTTTCTTCTGCATTTTCTTATCTTCACTATGGTTACTCATAAATCCCATTTCAATAAGAGTTACAGGTATTTTACTCCAGTTAGTGCCTGTAAGGTCATCCCTTATAATACATCCCCTGTTATTTATCCCTGTTTTTTTACAATAACTGTCCAGCAGCTTCTTAGAAAGCTTCAAGGATTTTTTGCTAAGGCTGCCAACATATGGATTTGACTTAGACGGATAAAGAGCACTTGCACCTTTAGCTGATGATGATGTGGAACTGTCACCATGCAGACGTATATAAATATCAGAACCACTTTTATTTGAATTTACAGCCCTTTTCTTATTACTGATATTTACATTATTTTTTGTGCGCACCATATAAACTTCATATCCCCTGTCAAGAAGCTCTTTACGCAATTTCTTGGCAATATCAAGAGTAAGCTGGTACTCTGGTACACCTGTTGCTGCACCAGTTGCACCACCTGCTACTTTTGCTTTCCTGGTTTTAGAACCAGGACCTTCTGGTTCAGTAGAACTATCACCACGAAGCTGGTGTCCTGCATCTATAGCAACCTTATATTTTCCTTGTACATCTACATCATATGAAATAATCCTGCCTGCATTACTTGCATATACAGTAACATTTCCTGCCCTTTTTCCAAGAAGCACACCTTTCTGGTTTACTATTGCATATTTCGTATTTGATACAGACCATATAACCTCATCATCTGACTTACCCGTTACACTAAACTGGTATTTACTGCCAGCCTTAATTTCTTCAGTTTTTGAAACAAATTCAAACGTTTCTTCCTGCTCCTCTTCTTCTGTCTCAGCTGCAACTGAGAAATTCCTGCTTATTTTATTTATACCAAGAACAGTTACTAATGCCACAGCTATAGCTATAATACCTGCCATAACCGTTATTTCACGTTTTAAGTCTTTCATAATACTCCCCATGCCGGTCTTAACGGCGCAAATAGTATAGCGGAAAAGTCCGCTATGTGAAAATTTAATACATCTTATACAATATTTTTTATTATACTAAATGTATTTTTCACATTGCCTATAGTTACAAAATAACCCGCAATAATATCAGTCAAACGTACCAAATTCTGACAGCGGATATATACGGAGTACAGCCCTGCCCTCTATATTTTCACGTTTCACAGGTCCTACCTCTTCATACCTGCTATCTTCGCTTACTGTACGGTTATCACCAAGTACAAAAAATTCATCTTCACCAAGCTTAATAGGGTCTTCTGCCATCCCAGGCTCTGTAATAGGGTCTTTTCCAAAATTCTCTTCAAGCTTTTCTCCGTCTATGTAAATATCCTTACCTTTAATCTGTACAGTTTCACCAGGCAGCCCTATTATACGTTTAATATAATAATCTGCACTGTCACGTCCATGTGGATAAAAAACTATTACATCAAACCTTCCAGGGTCAGAGAAACGGTAAGAAACCTTTTCAACAAGAAGATTTTCACCATCATTAAGTGTATTCATCATTGACCTTCCATCAACAATAGTCCTTTGTAGTACATATTTAGGGACAAATGCTACACATATAACAATTATTGCAACATACACACATAATTCAATTATATTATTACGTATTCTTTTAGCAGCTGGAATCTTTTCTTCATTCTTCCCAGTCCTGGTAATATCTGTGTCTGCCGTATCTTCCTGGTTCTGCCAGCTATTACTGGTTATATCTTCTTCTGTATTTTCATTGCTTCCAGCAACTTCAATATTATCATTATCTGTATTACCAAATTCTTTTTCCATGAAAAAATACCACCTCTGTGTTGATTAAAATTAATCTTCTTCCTCTGAAAATGAAACCATTTCTTCTGCCATAGCCTCTTTTTCAGCTTCGGCAGCAGCCTTCCTTGCTTCAGCTTCTGCTGCTTCTTCTTCACTTAATATACGGATTTTGGAATTATTAAGTTCATCAATAGCTATAGAAAGTGGTTTAGGACATTTTGGCGATACATATGACTCAGCCCCATCTATAATCTGGCGTGCCCTTTTTGAAGTAGCAAGAACTATAGAATACCTGCTGTTTACAACAGGAGCCTCCCCTGATTCAACCTCACTATTAACCAGTTTCATTAAATCTGTATAAGATGGATGTAACATATAATAATTCTCCTCTCTTCTCGTTATTATTATAATTGCATAAAAGCCTTAAAATCACTGCTTATCCTGTCAATAAGAAGCTGCTGGTTATTTCTTGTATAATGGAGTGACTGTATAAGACTGTGCATCTGTGTAATACATTTTTCAAGGTCGTCATTTACCATAATATAATCATACTCTGGCATAAAACTACATTCTTCAACAGCACGCATAACCCTTTTTTCTATAACATCTGGTTTCTCTGTGCCACGCTTTACAAGACGGTTCTTAAGTTCTGCAGCATCTGGAGGTGTAATAAATATTAGTGAAACCTCTGGAAATTTCTTTTTAACCTGCAAAGCCCCCTGCATTTCTATTTCTAAAAGCACATCCTGGCCGCTATTTATCTTTCCAAACACATAATCCTTCGGTGTACCATAATAATTATCTACATATTTTGCATATTCTATAAGTTTTTCTTCTTTAATCATCTGTTCAAATTCTTTCTTCGTTTTAAAGAAATAATCTTTGCCGTCTTCCTCTCCCTGCCTGGGAGCCCTTGTTGTTGCAGATATTGAAACTGAATAGCCATACCTGCTGGTAAGGCCATTAACTACCGTACCCTTGCCTGCACCTGAAAATCCTGAGATAACAGCAATTATTCCCTTATTATGCGTCATCTTCTTCATTACCCCTTTCTGATACCAGGACTCCCCCAGCCCTGTTCTCTATAGTTTCTGAAAGCAAAGCAGAAAGCACTATATGTCCGCTGTCCATAATAAGTACACACCTTGTTTTCCGTCCACATGTAGCATCAATAGCAAGATTATTATCCTTTGCTGCCTGTACCATACGTTTTATAGGTGCTGCATCAGCCTTTATAATGCTTACTACCTTATCCATATTTACAACATTCCCAAATCCTATATTTACCAGCATAGATAGTCTCTTTCTTATTCAATGTTCTGTATCTGCTCGCGTATTTTTTCAATTCCAGTCTTTAAGTCAATCGCCAGGCTAGACAGTTCTGCATCATTTGCCTTTGAAAGGATTGTATTTGCTTCCCTGTTCATCTCCTGGGCAATAAAATCAAGCTTACGCCCTACTGGTTCATCCTTTGATAATGTATCCTCCATATTTACAATATGGCTTCTAAGCCTTACTGTCTCTTCATCCACACACACTTTATCAGCAAAAATTGTAATTTCTGTGGCAACCAGCCCCTCATCAATCCTTGTACCTCCAAGAAGTTCTGCCACTTTATCCTTAAGTTTTTGCTGGTACAGCTCAACTGTCTGTGGAGAACGTTTTTCAATCTCTTCTATAAGTCCAAGGGTCAGGCTAAGTTTAGTTTTAATATCATTATATAACGCCTGCCCCTCTTTTTCACGTGACTTTCCAAATTGTGCACACGCATTACAAAGAGCATCCTTTACCAGTCCAAATTCTTCATTTGCATCTTTTACATCATTTTCAATAGAAATTACATCTGGAAACCTTACAAGCATTGATGAAGTTATGGAAGATTCTATATTAAATTCATCTGATGCCCTGGTAATTGCATCCATATACCCTTTTGCTACAGAAGAATTATACCTTACAGAAACTACTCCTTCAGAATAATCCTCAAAACTTACATATACATCTATCTTGCCACGTGAAGCATACTGTTTAACAATATTTCTTATATCATTTTCAAAAGCATTAAACTTCTTTGGCTGTTTTATATTCAGGTCACAATACCTGTGGTTTACTGACTTTATCTCTACGCTAATCTTATAATCACGGCTGGCAGCCTCATAGCGTCCAAATCCTGTCATACTTTTAACCATAAAATCCCCATTCCTGCCATAGCCCTGTAAACTTACAGGGTATGGGCACAATATTGCACAACTGGTACATCATCAACTATATAATACAACTGGTTAATTATAAATTAAAGCCATTAATTAGTCAAGCTTATCATTTTTATCATTTTTATTTTTCTTTTTAACTTTATCTAATAATAATGAAGCTTTGCCTGGCTGTTTTTTATCTTTTTTCTTTTTACTGTTTATTTCCTCATCTGTATATCTTATATATTCTGTATTATCTTCTGATACTTCAATACATTTAAGGTCCATATACTCTGTTGTAATATCTGAAAGATTCTTGCCACGCAGCCTTATAGATACAAAATCCTTAACTATACGGTAAATAACAGCAAACAGCGGGCATCCTACAAGCATTCCTGCTATTCCCCAGAAACCGCCAAAAAGCAATATCGAAAAAAGTACCCAGAAAGCAGAAAGCCCTGTTGACTCACCAAGTATTGCTGGTCCTATAACATTACCATCGAGCTGCTGAAGTATTATAATCAGTATAAGGAAATACAATGCTTGCTTTGGGTCCACAAGAAGTATTAAAAGGGCACTTGGAATTGCACCAATATAAGGCCCAAATACTGGTATAATATTGGTTACGCCTACAATTACACTTACAAGCATTGCATAAGGAAGACGCATTACACCCATAACGGCAAAACATATCACACCAATTATTGCCGAATCAACAATTTTACCTGATATAAAGCCGCTGAACATGTTATCTGAAACCCTTAAATAATTTATAATTGTATCTGCATGGTTCTTTTTGAAAATACCATACATAATCTTTTTGCTTTGTGCCGCAAATATCCTTTTACTTTTTAAAAGATAGATTGCAACTATTATTCCAATAAAAAGATTATACAATACATTTATAAATGCCGCTACACCACTTGCAAACTGTTTTGCATATGTGTTAAGGTTAGGCAGCAGTTTTGTCTGTAACCAAGGAATGACTTCTGTAGTCATCTTTTCATCTAGGAATTTAGTACCCTGCAGGACTGCTTCCTGCATTGTATCTGCAAGAAAACGGTTATTCTCAATTTTATCAACTATTTCCTTATAATAGGTATCTACCTGTCCTGGCAAAGTGTCTACAAGCACAAGTGCACTTGAAATAATCTGTGGTATAATCATTAAAAATAATACTACAATTACAAGGATGCCTGTAATAAGAGCAAACACAATAGCCAGCCCGTTAATAACCCCTTTTCTCTTTTCAGTAAGTTCCTTTCCCTTCTTTATATAAATGGCAGTAACCCATCTCTGGAATATTTTCATAAGAGGGTTAAGTATGTATGCTATTACACATCCATATATAACTGGCTTCAGTATTCCAAACACATAGAAAATACCATTAAATATAATGTCTAAATTAACTACTACAAGATAAAATACTAAAGCAGCCACAAGCACAAGAAATAACCCAAGCCATCTGCCAAATGCTTTTTTTAGTAAACCTGGTTCTTGTATACCATCTTCTCTTTTGCCAGACATATATTACCTCTTTTCCGCAGGAATAGCACACCTGCTTCATATTATTAATACTTACTCTATATAACTATACTTTTTTTTTGGTTATTTTGCAATATAAATGTATATAAAATAAAATTAATAAAAAAAGGGGTTGCCAAATAGTTTTAATTGTGATATATTTTATGAAGTTGGTTAATATGTACAGGACAAGGGCGTTCTCAATTTATTTGAGTACGCTTTTTTTCTTTAACAGCCTGTACTCCTGATACCAGTAAATTAATTTGCAATTAGCATTTATTATGAAAGGATGGTACATAACATGGGAGAAAATGTTATAGAAAAGGTTTTTGGGAAAGATGTCTTTAATGACGATGTAATGAGGGAAAAACTTCCCAAGGATGTATATAAATCATGGAAGAAAACACTTGAAAGCGGGGCAGACCTTGATATTGACATAGCTAATGTTGTCGCACATGCAATGAAGGAATGGGCACTTGAACATGGTGCAACACACTACACCCACTGGTTCCATCCAATGACAGGTGTTACTGCTGAAAAACATGACTCATTCTTAAGCCCTGCAACTGCCAGCAGGCCTGTATTTGAATTTTCAGGCAAAGAGCTTATCAAGGGTGAACCAGATGCCTCCTCATTTCCTTCTGGCGGCCTGCGTGCAACATTTGAAGCAAGAGGTTATACAGCATGGGACTGTACATCACCGGCATTCCTGCGTGAAGATGCTGCTGGTGTTACACTATGCATACCTACAGCATTCTGCTCTTATACTGGGGAAGCACTTGATAAGAAAACACCTTTGTTACGTTCAATGGAAGCAATAAGCAAACAGGCTGTACGTGTACTTAAGCTTTTTGGGTATGATGATGTCAAAAAAGTTTCATGCTCTGTAGGACCTGAACAGGAATATTTCCTTGTAGACAGGGATAAATATTTACAGCGTAAAGACTTAATATTTACAGGACGCACACTCTTTGGTGCGCCTGCACCAAAAGGCCAGGAATTAGATGACCATTACTTTGGTGCAATTAAAGAGCGTATTGCCTCATTTATGAAAGACTTAAATATTGAACTCTGGAAACTTGGAGTCCTTTCCAAAACACAGCATAATGAAGTTGCGCCTGCACAGCATGAAATGGCACCTATATTTGCTACAGCCAATATTTCTACAGACCACAACCAGCTTGTTATGGAAATTATGAAAAAAGTTGCCAAAAGACATAATTTAGAATGTCTGCTGCATGAAAAACCTTTTGCTGGTGTAAATGGTTCAGGTAAACACAATAACTGGTCTATTATAACAGATACAGGCATTAACCTCCTTGAACCAGGCAAAAAACCACATGAGAACAACCTGTTCCTGCTCTTCCTTACAGCAGTTATAAAAGCTGTAGATGACAATGCAGAACTTCTCCGTCTTTCTGCTTCAAACCCAGGCAATGACCACAGGCTTGGTGCCAATGAAGCACCTCCTGCCATTATATCTATCTTCCTTGGAGAACAGTTAGAAGATATTATTGAGCAGATTGTAAAAGGGGATGTTTCATCTTCTATCCAGGGTGAAAAGCTTGACACAGGTGTACATGTGCTTCCTGTAATTAAAAAGGACGCAACAGACAGAAACCGTACATCGCCATTTGCATTTACTGGTAATAAATTTGAATTCAGGATGTTAGGTTCATCAATGTCTATTGCAGGCCCTAACTTTATATTAAATGCTATTGTTGCTGATGTATTACAGGAATTTGCAGATGAACTTGAAAAGGCAGATGACTTTGAAAAGGCTGTTAAAGAACTTATTAAAAAGAATATTACAGAACACCAGAAAGTTATATTTAATGGTGACGGGTATTCAGATGACTGGGTTGCAGAAGCTGAAAGACGTGGACTGCCAAATGTTAAATCAATGGTTGAAGCAATACCTTACCTTGTAGAAGAAAAGACTGTAGAACTTTTTGAAAGGCAGAATGTCCTTAACAGGGTTGAGCTTGAATCACGTGCAGAAATTAATTATGAATCTTACTCAAAAACAATAAACATAGAAGCTAAAACTATGATTGATATGGCAGGCAAACAGTATATACCATCAATTATAAGTTATGTCACAAGCCTTGCAGACTCTATAAACAGCGTAAAAGCAGCATGTAGTGAAGCAGATGTATCTGTACAGACAGAGCTTCTTGCTAAATGCTCTTCACTCCTTGCCAAAGCACAGAAAGTACTTGCAGAGCTTAAAAAAGTAACTGCAGAAGCCACTTCTAAAGAAGAAGGCAGGGAACAGGCAACATTCTTTAAAGATGTTGTATTTACTGCTATGAAAGAACTCCGTGAACCCGTTGATGAACTTGAGATGCTTGTTGACCAGGAATTCTGGCCTGTTCCAACATATGCAGACCTGTTATTTGAAGTATAAAACTATTAATACAGCTGGATTTATATATAATAAAATAATTATAAAAAAATATTCTGGACATATAAATTTCTTAATTCCCATAATTTATTTTGGGAATTAAGAAATTATTTTTATATAATATTTGTACAGTCTGGTTGTTTAAAAGAAATTTTCAAATACATCCTGGTAATCCAGTTAAATATGCACAATAAAATATTACTTCCCTAATTTAGAAATTTCATATGCCGTTTTTAACAAACGGTCTACCATTTCCAATGTGTTTGGTTTAAATTTCTCCAATGTAGCTATAATTTCATCATCATATTTTCTACTTCCTGTTCCTGTCATTATATAATCCAAACTGACTTCCAATGCTTTAGAAATATTCAACAAAGTCATTGCTGAAAATCCTTTTTTTCCTGTTTCAATCTCATACAAAAATTTTTCTGAAATATTTGCAAGTTCTGCTAACTGTTCCCTTGTATATCCTCTGTCACTGCGAAGCATCAAAATCCGTTCACCTGCTGTCAATCCGTTCACCCTTTCCTTTGTTCTTTATACATTACCTTATCATTATGTATTCCATGTTTTATTCCATCATAACAGCCATTCTTAATTATAAACACCTACTATTGCCCATGAATGCATGTACTGTCGCAGATATATTTTACCAGGTTATACCAGTACAGCACAGTAATAGATAATGTAATATCCATTTATGATTACAGCAATTTACTGTTAACAAAAAAATGCTGTAAGACAAAAGCACTGTTACTTCTGTTTTACAGCAAAAAACCTATTATTTTTATATGAAAATCAAGACTATAACCATATTGGGATTGTATTTTTAAAGGAATTTCTATATTAAAAAATATTTCTCATAAAAAACTCTACTCTTCAACCAGCCATTCAATAAAATCTCTTACAGCACCATTACCACCATTATATTGAGCTACGTAATCTGCTATTGAAATTACTTTTTTTACAGCATCCTTTGGACATCCAACAATCCCCCCTGCTTCTTTTACCAGTAGCATAGAATTCAAATCATTAATATCATCCCCTATATATGCAACTCTAGAAAGACTAGATGCAAAAGAAAGCAATACTTCAGTTTTATTACCCACTCCCTGGTAAATCCTTTCTATTCCTATCTCTTTACTTCTTCTCAATACAATTTCTGATTTCCTTCCTGTAATTATTACAGGTGTAATACCATTGGGAATTGCAATATCGTGAATCCCACAGCCATCTTTAATATTAAATGCCTTGCAAAGTTCATCATTATTACCCATATAAATTTTTCCATCAGTAAGAGTACCATCAACATCCATTACAAGATATTCTACATGTTTCATTTATGAATCCCTTTCCATACAATTTCTGCAAATTCAAAATCTTCCATAATATTAATATCTACAGTTTCTATTTTATTCAATATACAAGGCAGGCAATTATCTGGATTAAGCCTTTTTTTTGTTTTTAATACAGCTCTCGTATAATTAACATATATTCCTGTTGTTTCATAAACCATTTTTTCTAAATCAACAGAATTTGGAATAGTACCATCTGGCTTATAGTATTCTGGACGGCCATTTACCCATGTATAAAAAGCTTCCTCATATACTCCTGCCACACTATCTACATCTGGATGGTCTTTAAGTATTTGTATTGCCCTGTCAATTGAATTTCCAGTCAGGAATGGAGCTGTTGGAATCACTTGTAATACAATACTAGAAAATGGAAAATTAGATGCTTGCCAATAGGCAAGGTCATCACCTGTAGCAAGGTTTGTTGCAAGTCTATCTGGTCTTTTCAGGCAAATTGCCCCATATTCCTTCCCTATCCTTAATATTTCATCATTGTCGCTGTCAATTACAACAGCATCAACAAGATTAGATGATTTTGCATTTTCAATTGCATGGCAAAATAATGGCTTATCTCCTAAAATGCGCATATTTTTAGAAGGCACTCTTGAACTTGTTCCCTTTGCATGTACAAAAGCAACTACTCCGCCACTAAAATCATTTTTATACTTTAACATAGTAGATGCAATTAATTCCTCTAAACCAACCATCTTTTACCTCCATAGATAATCTCTTGTATAATATTGAAAACCATCAATACTTATTTTCTCAGAAAAATGATTATTTACCATCTTCCAACCCTGTTATTCAATTCAAGTATATCATTTGTATTATAAATTTCCTCTCGTACAAGATTCTCTCGTTTAAGTCTTTCTTCAGCTCCTGAAATTACTTTTTCAACTAAATCTTTTGGTATCACAAGAACACCATCTTGATCTCCAAAAATATAATCACCAGGACTTATTTCTACATTACCATGTATTCCAGGCATAATAACAGGAACTTCAAACTCTGTAATCTGCCATTTACCATAAGCATCTGTGCACTGTACCCCATCTGAGAACAACATAAAACTATCCTGTTCTATAAGTTTAACATCTCTTGTTGGAGCGTCAACAACCGCACCAACTGCACCAAATTTGCGTGCAATTTTTCCAGAAATATCCCCAAATTCTGCAACCTCCCTGTAACCTCCTGAAGAAATTACCTGTACACATCCATCATAAAATTTCTGGAACATTTTTAACCGTACTGTATCATCAATATGTTCCTGATCCAGAACCTTCTCTCCTTTACATGTAAAAGCAGGTCCAAAAAGAACTTCTGAGAAATTCCAGCATGGTTTTACTTCCTTTCTTAACATAAAATTTTTCTTAATCTTTAAATCAAAAACCATTGTGTCATATATAACACCTGCATATAATTTTCTGGCACGTCCAGTTAGATTAATATCCATAATACACCTCCATTAAATATTATAATTTTCATAGTAAGAACCCGTTAAAAACCTGATATTCATATCAGAATAATGAGACTTTAAAACAGCTAGTACTTCTTCACTATAATAATAGTTCCTGTCTATCCTTGATAATGAATCAATATAAAAGCTCCCCTTTCCATTTTTTATCCCATCAAACCCCGCAACTGAAATACTACCACAACCAATAGTCTTTAACATATTAAGAACCATTAATACTGAATCGTCACAATAATCACCATTATGAAAAGCAAGTGATTCATAATTAATTACTATTGCATCACCAACATTATCGTATCTTGTAAGGTTTGAAGAAACTATAACCTTACTATTATTTCCTGAATTATTTAAAACTTCAAACCGTTTAATATTAGAATAAAATTCATAATCAATTTCTATAAAATCTGGTACACAATGTATCCCTATGACAACAGGATTATGTTCATTAATAAAATTAATAATTGCACCACTGCTTTTTTTAATTGATGAACCAGGTGCAATTAAAAGTATTTCTTTACCTTTAATACCAGACCTGACAGTTTCAAATGCTTTTGTATCATTGACCTTTACTGACATATACTGTCTGTATAAATTTTCAATATAATCCCTATTAAACATTTCTGACTCATCTCTGCTTACCATAGGAAGAATTCTTTCAATATCACTTGTCCGAAGTTTCCATTTATTCATAAGAAACTCTGCATATGTCCTATGAAGGTTATATTTGGCAGATAACGCATATGGTATTGCATATCCCCATGAAACCCGTTTTTTTATAGGTGCAATATAATCATCAACTGCATCAAATACTGGTTCTGGATTATAATTATTACCATATTCAAAATTTAAATGGTCCATAATCTGCTCAATACAAAGATTGCCAGGTACCCTTCCCATACCAAGCAGTGAAGCATCTATTAATATACTTCGTTTTGGATTTGCCATCTGCAGAAACTGCTGTGCCAGGCTATATGCCAATCCTAAATTTTCGTGAAGATGAAGCCCTATTGTTATATCTTTATCCAGATTATTTTCAACCAGGCTGTATTTATATGTTAAATCACGCAAACGCATAACACCAAATGTATCAACAATAGAAAAGCCATATGGATGTAATCCATTAACCTGCCTGATTACATCTAAATATTGTTCATCAGTATATACATTACAATTAACTGGATTTATAAATACTTTATACCCCTTGCCAATAAGTGATTCTGCTGTATCTAATGCCCATCTGAGTCTGTGCCTTTTAAAAGACAGCCTTATAAATTCTATTGTGCCATCACAGGGTTCTAAGTGCTCTAAATCAATGAAGTCTGCCATTAATGCAAATTTAGAATTTCCACAGTTTTCTGGTAATATTCTTTTTACATCTGCAATTGTATGATATCTTGCTGTATCCTCATCACAATCACTATCCCATAAAAAACCAGCCTCAATAATATCTACGTTTGCTTCAGCCAGTTTTTTAATAACATTTTTAATTACTTCTTTCCCAAAAATTCCTTCGTTTAAATGGCCTCCATCACGAAGTGTACAGTCTAATAAACGGATCTGCCTTTGATTATACATGAATTTTCTGCCCCCTTTTTATTAAATTAAAGAGTTTTAATAAAAATATAAGGATATTTATATAAAACATATCCTAAAACTGCTAAAATAACTATAACTATCAGCCATCTAATTAATACATAATTTAAACATATATAAAACATAATTGTTCCACTTAACAATATTAATACAGGAACAAAAAAAATCCTGCTTACAAATACCTTTTTATTTATATTTCTTGCATTTAAATAATGTAGTATAAAAGAAAGAAAATAAGAAAATAATGTTGTACATGATGCCGCTAATGCTCCAAATACAGGAATAAAAATATAGTTTAATAAAATATTTGTCCCAGCAGCAAACATTGTAATAACAGCTATTTGTTTTGTTTTTTTCTCAAATAATTCTAATCCTGATGAAAAAGAATACATATACATCAAAAAACATGATGCAACTAAAGGTGGTATTAAATTTATACCTGTCCAATATGTCACAGGGGTCATAAATTTTAAAACTTCAGGTGCTACTAACATAATTTCAAACATTAATATTGCTGTTAATAGAAGATAATTTCCAGCCCTTTTATTAATTTCATCATATTTTCTTTCTAGATATTTATTAGTAAACCATGGTATCCATATTCCTTCAAGAGCTGTTGTAACTGCCATTGCAACCATACTAAGGCTGTAAATAATACTATAAACACCTGTTTCGCTGGAATTTCTATATGAAGTCAGCATAATCCTGTCAAGCTGTGCAAGCGCAACAACTGAAAGACCATGTATGATTAAAGGAGGTGATAAACCCAGTATAAATTTTACATACGTTTTGTTTATACAAGGCCTGGACTTATTCCATGTAATAAAAATATTAAAGATGCCAAAAATTGAGATTCCTATAACATATCCTAAAATACGTCCTTCTGCTCTATTATTTTTTAATAGCAATACAAATATAATTCCCAATACTACACTACACAAATTCGGTGTTGCTGTTATAACAGCACGTTTTATATAATTTTGTTCCATCATATATTTGTTTGCCATTGCTGTGTTAATATATGTCATAAAAGACTGGATTACACAACATATACAGGTAAATGTACTTGACACATGAAAATAAAAAGCATTTAATACAATTATTACACATGATACCATTATTGAAATAAACGAACATAAAAGAAACATAGCTGACATATATTGTGGAATTTCTTTTTTATAATCAACAAAAGCATTCCTAACCGTATATTCAGAAGCTATTCCCATAAAAAAATATATTATAGTTACATAGGCAGAATATGTACTAACCATCCCATAATCACCCATAGTAAGCAATCTTGAAAATACAGGAATTGTTATAAATGCTATTGCTTTATTAACAATATTTGCAACTAAATAAACAGCTCCAATCTTTAATTGTGACTTATTATCCTCATCCAAAAAATGTTGTTTCATTCCATATAAACCAAATCCTTCTATTTCTTGTTATTCTTTAATTTACAATTAATCTTCTTTGATATTTTATCTAATTCACTAATAGTTTCTGGTATTGCTAACTGTCCATTTCCACTTTTTTTCTTTAACATATCCAAAAGTTTTAAAAAATGCCTGTCTGCTGTCTGCCCATCAACAAATTTTGAACATTTAAATAATAAAACAACATTATTATCATTCTGAAAATCCATTAAACATGTCAAAGGTGCCCCCGACTCCATTGCAATAAACACTTTTCCTGTACCTTTTCCATTTAAAATTACTAATTCAAGAGGAATATCAGCCTCAAACATTTGATATCCTTCAGAAATAAATCTGTTAACTCGTGTTCTTGGATGTAATTTTACTACTATATTTTCTTTCCCTATATTTCTACATAATCTGTTTAGCAATTCTAAATCATCTGTAGGCAAACCATCTGTAAATGATTTTCCCTCAAGAAAAATAACATCCTGCTTGACGTCACAATTATTACTATATCCATAAATAGTATTTATTTTATATATTAATTCCTTATCTTTAATATCAAAAGCTGGTATTTTACAAATATCAAAATCTGCATTATACTGAACCAGTCCAGGATTAAAATACCATGCCCTGTTAATATTATTTGATGTCAAAAATCTTTTCTTACCAGTTAGAAACATTATTATAGGCAGAATTTTAATATACATTTTAGGGTATGAAGCAAAAACTCCATACATGTTAAAATAAGATGTATATCCTTCTTCATATAGTTCACAAACAGCCTTCGGATTTTTCTTTTTTATTACATTAAAAATTACTTGCTCATCAAAACGTCCAGCAACATATATAAGCAGAATATCATATTTACCAGTTTTAATACCAGCTTTACTTATAATGTTTTGTGGTTTTAATATTCCATTAAAAAACTTTTTTGCTTTTTCTTTTTTTCTATCAGATGTTTTCCATCCAACATCTGATAAATGATAGAAATAACAACTGTTAAAAATACCAGATTTCTTAAGGTTATGAAAAATTGTTTGATTATTTGATGATGCATCAGATAATAACAAATCCATCATATCATTTTTATATACTTTCATTTTCATCTGGATAAGAGTCAGCAGCATATAATATGAATGTGCCACTGCAAGTATTTTTTTCATATTTATACCACGCCTTTCTTCATTCATTCTTTAATGTTCCTATTTTATCTGGAATTACCATATTACAATTTACCCGTTTAATCATGTATTCTTTTTTTGAATCTAATGACAAACAAGCCCCTGCTAAAATAAAATAAATAAAGCAGTTTGTAAAACTAATAGCTGTATTATTAAAAAATGCTGTAATAAGTAAAGCTGCATTCAGCCAGTAAACAATTACTGCTAAATCATTTTTTTCTCTTCTTAATTTGTAAAATAAATTTATATAAAAATACCCATAAATTAAAATTCCCACAATCCCAATTTGTGCAATCATAGAACCAATAAAACTTTCCCCAGAACCTTTAACTGCTGTATTTCCATAAAGAGAGGTCATATTTCCATATCTTCCAATTCCAACGCCAAATATATTACTACCCATTACCGAAAATCCATCTAACAGCCCATTTAAGTGGTTTAATGATGACTGGTTGTTTATAAAAGCAAAAGATAAAAATAATATGGCACATACTACTGATATAATTAATGCTAAATTTGATAAAATATGTTTTTTCCATATTTTTGATACCAGTACTACAAACGCGGCTGCAGAAATCAAAATTCCTCCTTTTGTAAAAGTAAGTAAAAGACCAATCCCCAAGATACAGACATACATATACCGTTTTTTATGGTTTCTTATTATATCTTTTCCAAACATTGCTATAATAACAGAAACTGAAAGAAACTGACCCAATATAACTGGATCTGCCATAAATGAAATCATTCTGCGAAATATAAATAATGGATAGAAATCATAGCTGTAAACACCTGCATGTAAAATTCTTCCTCCATATACATATTTGCTATATCCTTTATAATTATAATATTGTGCTATACTTGTATGACTCCACAGCAAATTTCCTGTTGCCCATTCAGCTATGCCAAAAATAACAACAACTAATGATAACTTAACAAAAAAAACAATAACTTTTTTAATTTCCTCATATGATAAGTTTAACATACGTCCCATTAAATAAAAAATAAATGGAAGATATAATTGCCGAAATGATGCCAGTATGCTCATTAAATTATTTCCTGAGGACATTATAGAGATAACTAGCAGCAATAGCATACATATAAAACAACCTAAATCAAATTTTTTAATTGTCATTGGTCTTTTTCTAGCTAATGAACAAATGATAAGAAGAACAACATATATTTCTTTTGCCAGTATAATTAATGAATAAAGTGTACTGCTGATTGAACCAGAAATTAATATTAATACAAAATTCTGGAACACAACAAATACAGTAATAATATTAACTGACATATAATTACATTTATAAATTCCATAGAAAGCTATCATCCACATAATAATTAATGTAATATAACCTGCCATTACTATTTCCCCTTTGTGTTATCTGACATCAGATATAGCATTGTTTACCTTTTTTCCAACAGACTGTATTGAGTAATATTGTTCATATAATTTCCTACTATTAATTGAAATTTTTTTACGTAAAGAAGACTTAGTTAATGCCTGTATTTTATCATAAAATTCTTTTTTAGTATCTGCTATTAATATATCTATTCCATCCGTACTAAAAAGCCCTTCAGCACCAAGTGTAGTAGAAATTACTGGCATACCTTTTGAAAAAGCTTCAATTATTTTTACTCTTTGTCCACTCCCTGTAAATAAAGGGACAATCATAAAATCAGATTTATTATAATATTCATCTACTGATTCAACATAACCTGTAATAACAACATTATTAAATTTAGTTGCAATATTTTTCAGCTCATTACTTGGAGTTTTACCTACTATATATAAATTTAGTTTTTTATACTTTTCATTAAGCTTAGGCATAATATTCTTCAAAAACCATATAATTCCTCTGTTGTTTGGTTCCCATGTCAAAGTTCCCAGAAATAACATATTTAATATACCATCTTCTTCTCTATCTTTTTTAATTCCTCTGTCACTAATACCAATAGGTATAATCCTATGACTGAACTTCCTTCCTGTAATAAGTTTTAAATTTTGATAATCTTCTTTTGAAAGTACAAACGTTTTGTTCATTGACAATATTGCTACTCTTTCAAAATTTCTATATTTTTTAGCTTCTATAAAGAAAAACAATCTTCCTGGCATTTTCCCTTTTTTTTGCTCAACAAGAATAGTTTCACAATTGTGTTCATCTAAAATATGACATACTGGCTGGCCAAGATTTGAAAAAAGTGGTTTATATACCGAAAGTTGTAAATGGTCATAATATATAACATCATAAGATTTATTTTTTATATAATTTTTTATATATTCTTTCATCTCTTTAGAAATATATTTATAAATACCAAATGGATATTTTGACAAAAGGCTTTTCAACAAAATCATAAACATATAAACTTTATTTGTAGAAGATGTCAGCTTTAAATATATAGTATTAATAGATGAACATATTTTACCTAATTCATATATAATATCTTTATCAACCTTTTTTTCTTCTGTAAAACAAAGTAAATCTATCTGGTGCCCTCCCTGATGCAGGCCACATAAAGTAGTATATGTTTTGATTTTTCCACCATTATCTAATGGCAATGGTAATAAATTTGTTAAAAATAGTATTTTCATCTTCTAAACTCTGCTTTCCCTTTGTATTTAAGTATTAAACCAATTATTTTTATATCATTTATTAAATATCTTTTTGCCATTCTTTTTGGATCCTGGGTAATCCTGAAAAGCCATTCTAATCCATGGTCAGACATCCATCTGGGTGCTCTCTTTATTATTCCAGCTTCAAAATCAAGGCTTGCACCTAAACCTAACGAAATAGGAACACCAAGTTTATCTTTATTATTAAAAATAAATAACTCCTGTTTAGGGCATCCAAGACATACAATAAGAATATGTGGATTGGTATGTTTAACCATATTTTCTATTTTTTTCATTTCAGAAATATCTTTTTCAAAACCAGGACGAGGTGAATATGTTCCTTTAACATTAAGCCCAGGATATTTTCTTGTTAAATTTTCTGCTGCTTTTGCTGCAATATTTTCAGCTGCTCCAAGAAAAAACATACTATATCCTTTTTTAGATGCCATTTTGCAAAGCAGTGGTAAAAGATCTGAACCAGAAATTTTTTCTTTTATTGGTGTTTTATACAATTTTGAAATCCAAAGCAATGGTTTACCATCTGTAAGAATTAAATCAGCATTTTTATAAACTTCACAAAGTTCCCCACCATTTTCTAACTGGACAATATGGTCAACATTAGGGGTAACTACATATGCATTTCTATTTTCTTGTATTAAAAAATCAATTTCTTCTAATGTTTCTTCCATTGTCAAATTATCAATTTCCGTATTCATAAATTTTATTCTTGCCATTATTTTGCCTTTCCTGTCCTTTGTATATATTTTTTATTCAATTATGGTAAAAAGTATTTGATTTTATCACTTGCACTGATTATTTCACCAATTTGTATTTCAATAATATCCAATTCTGTAATTGCCTCAACCATGTGCTTACACCCCGCCATAATGGTAACCACATCTCCTGTCTGGAGAATTTGCTCTTTGCCATCTATAATAGCTTTTCCTTTTCCAGAAATAACTGTCCATACTTCTTTACGGTAACTATGCATATGATAACTCATACTTTCTCCAGATTTCATAGACACCCTTATTAACATAGAGCCTGGATGGGAATCTACTACAGAATAATTTCCCCAGGATTTCTCTGCATACATTGCTTCAGTTCCAAGCATTTCTACATATGGTTTTATATAACCACTGTATTCTTTATCAGAAACAAGAATACCATCACCACTTGCTGCTATCACCATATTACTACATCCCATACAAAGAACTGGAATATTAAGTTCATTAACCACATTTGTATTATTACAATTACTATCAAGTATTACCTTGCCTTTTGTTTTATCTACCATAACTTCAGACATTGTATTCCATGTTCCAATATCCTTCCAAAATCCACCATATCGTAATACCTGGATATTTTTTTCTTTCTCTGATACTGCATAATCAAAACTAATCCTGTCTAAAGTACTATATTTGTTAAATAAATCATTATAATCATTAAATTCAATTATATTGTGTGCTTTATCAAGCAGATATCCTGTTTTAAATGCAAAAATACCAGCATTCCACAGTGCATTCATACTTATATATTTTTTTGCCATTCCAATATCTGGTTTTTCCTTAAATTCAACAACTTCGCTTACAATATCTCCACTTTTTGGAATAATGTAACCATATTTTTCACTTGGATAAACTGGTTCAATTCCCATTAGTGTAAGATTTGCTTTTCTATTCTTAGCAATCTGCTGCAAGTCTTTAATAGCTTCATAATAAGAGTTGTCTACATATGGATCAACTGGACAAACAACAATTATTTCATCTCTACTAACTCCAAATTTTTCATGTAAATAAGTAACTGCTAAAACAATAGCAGGAAATGTATCCTTCCTATATGGTTCTACACAAACAGAAACATTTTCACCTAGCTGGTTTTTAATTGCACTTACTTGTGTTTTACTGGTTGCAACCATAATTTTAGCATTATTATCTGCCATTATTATCTGATGGTATACCCGTTGGAGCATAGACTCATATTCACCATTTTCATTTTTAAACAATTTTATAAATTGTTTACTTCTCACACCATTGGAAAGAGGCCATAGACGCTTTCCACTGCCTCCAGAAAGCAAAATTATATTCATAGCCACTACCTCACATTTCATTTCTACTGGTTAATCCCTGAAATATTTATTTAATCCCTTTTAAAAAATTGTCTTTTTTTACAAGCCATGGCTTATATCTGTCATATATTGCAGTTATTCCCGTGCCCAGTACATATGCTACACTATAAATATCACCACCAGCCTGAAGACACATTACTACAAATGTATCACGCAATGACTGGAATGTAAGGTCTGGAAGTCCTGCTTGCCTGCCAACTGATTTAAGCCTGTATTGTAAAGTCCTTCCATCTGGTGGCACAAGACTTTTATTCCCTGTTACAGACAAACCAACAGTTTTTCTTCCCCTTCCTGTTTTCTTCTCCAGTTCTGCAACATATCTTTCTTGTGGCATTTTTCTTTTATATGCCATTGTTTTTAACAAAAAAACCAGCCTTTCAGGCATAACAAACTCTCTGCATTCACTTTCTGGAAGTTCACATTCTGTAATTACTGTTGCTGTACTGTTATCCTGGCTTCTTGTCTTATTCTGTATCCTCATTAAATTTCTGTGTACATTAATTTTTCCAGTCTCCAGGTCTATATCTTCCCATTTAAGACCACATAATTCTGACAAACTAAGCCCTGCATAAAGCGGCAGCATCACTTGTACTTGTATATCATTTTCTTGTCCCTCTAATACATGCATAAGTTCTTGCATTTCAAGTTCTGGCAGTGGAACAGCATCTTTTTTTCCAGTTACCATATACCTGTTTTTTCCAAAATAAATTTCTGGTATAAGCTTACTTTTTGCACCATAATGGAACATAGAACGTATTATGCTTTCTAATATAGAAGCTGTATTTCGTGAAACTGGTCCTTCAATGTAATCTTCTGACATAAGAAAACTAAACAACCCAGATAAATTATCCATATTAAAACCTCCAGCTTCCATATCACCAATATAAGGAATAAGATATCTGTCCGCATAATTACGGTAACGGGCACAAGAAGATGGTTTCATTGTATTTTCAATATAAATAAACCACAACTCTGCTAGTTCTTTTACAAGAAAACTCCTGCTTCCAGCAGTCATATGCCCAAGGTATCCAAATGATTTTTTTGTATTTAATGACATATCACCACTCCCTGCATGCATTTTTTATGAAAATATTCCCGAAATTGTCCATAATTACTTATATTCCACACCTTTACAACATTATAAAGATTATGTTGTACCTGGCACAATGAAGATAATATCATATATTTTTTCGTTTTTCAAGTTTTTTTATGTAAATTTATTTTTATCTTAATTTTAAATATAAAATATTGTTTTCTTGAAATATATTCTTTCTCGTATTTATATCGTTACTGGTGATATCCAGGTATTTGTTTTACAACATAATCTTTATTATGTTGTATTTTTTATACTAGTTCCATTATATCAAGCTGCCGCTGGTGTTCCACACATGTCACCATTATGTATAACCTTGTAGTTTCTATGCTACTGTGGCCAAGTACATCCGCAAGCCTTGCAATATCTTTGTTTGTTTCGTAAAATACTTTTGCAAACAGATGTCTTAAATTGTGTGGGAAAATCTTTTCAAGTGCTACCCCTGCCTCATCACCTAGTTCTTTCATCTCCCTCCATATATTACTGCGGTCAACAGCCTTGCCGCTTGATGTACAGAATACAATACCTTTAATCTTATTTCCGCTTATATAAACAAGCAGCAATTTCCTAAGCTTGCCTGGCAGAAGTACCTGTCTGTGCTTACCCTTGCAGTATATATCTACTACACCTTTCCTTACACTATTAGCTGTTACACTGGAAAGCTCGCTTACACGCATTCCTGTTGCACATATTGTCTGTATAACCATAGCAAGCCTTTTCTTCCCTTTACGCCTAGCAGCATACACAAGTTTTTTATAATCCTGCTTTGACAGATCCTTCCCTGCTGGCGCAAACAACTCTTTCTGTACCTTGTATGTTTTTACACGAAGCCCATACCATCCCATATAACTAAAAAAACTGTTTATTGCAATAAGGAATGAATTAATACTTGACAGCTTATACTTTTTGTTTACACGCAAGTCTTCTTTGTACCCTGCCACAATCTCTTTTGTAATGCTGCACCCGCCAGCATACTCTTTAAATTTCCTTATATCCCTTATATATTTTGTGGCTGTCGCTATGCTTTTTTCTTCATCTGCCAAGTATGCCCTGTATTTCTCTAGTAATTTTTCTGTAATAACATTTCCATTTGCCATATTCTTATCCTCTCCTAATTCATTTTCAGTATTTTTGCCATTATGCAGTTTTTTGTAAAACTTTACTGGGTATTATACTGGAAACCAGGATAAAATGGCAAAAAAAGAGCCTTTTCAGACAGGGTACTTAAATAACCATAAAAAAGCGGGGGTACAGAGCATCCATTTTAGCATCCTTAAGGATTACAGAAATTCCATATATAAAAAAGTGTCTCCGACACATCAACTCCCCTAACCCCTCATTCATGAGGGGAATTAGGGGTTTCTTTTTTCTCCATTTTCTGTCACAATAGTCTTATGAATATTTTACAAGAGATTTTTAACGACCATTATGAAGAAATGATTTACACCTTACATCCACGTAAATCTGTTATTGAAAACGTAGATAAAATACTCAATTGCGGTGATCCTGCTTTTGGTGGCGCCATGTATGGTTGTCCTCACTGTGGCAAACTTAAATTTGTTCCTTTCCGTTGCCACAGCCGTTTCTGTCCCACCTGTGGCAACAAGTATTCCATGGAACGCACTACCAATAGGTCCTTCAAACTTATTAATGTCCAGCACAGACATTACGTTTTCACCATTGTTCAAAACCTACGTGACTTTTTCTTACAAGACCGTTCCTTATTAAACTGTCTTTTCCACGCTGTTACCAGCGTTGTTTTACGTATGTTTTATAAACAAAATAAATCTAAAAATTTCACTCCCGGCTTTATTATGGTACTGCATACCTTTGGCCGGGATTTAAAATGGAACCCTCATATCCACTGCCTCATCACTGAGGGCGGTTATAGCGGTGATGGTTTTTGGAAAGGTGTGCATCATTTTAATTATACCTTTCTCCGTAACGCATTCCGCACTGCTCTGCTCAATGAAATGGAGACTATTCTTGGTCCATCTTTCAAAAAAGTAAAAGCAAAATGCTATACAGAACATAAACAGGGATTTTACGTTTATGCAAAACCAAACAAATGTGATCCAAATGCTGTTACCAAATATATTGGGCGTTATCTTGGTCGTCCTGTCATTGCCACTTCTCGTATTGATAAATACGATGGCGGACAGGTTACCTTTCATTACAACCGGCACGAAGATGATACATATGTTGTTGAAACAATCCCTGCCATGGAATTTATCCAACGGTTAATCCGCCACATCCCGGAAAAGCATTCCAAAATGATCCGTTACGGTGGACTTTATGCCCGGCACCGTGATATTGATCAAAAACTATACCGTGCTATTTCTAAAGAAACCCATCCTATTTACCGGAGTTTCAATCAGTGGCGTACTGCCATTCTTGGTCCGTTTGGCTATGATCCACTGGAATGCCCGGATTGTAAACATAAAATGGTATTTTTAGAACTCTGCTTTAACCACCAGCGTGTTTCCCTCGAAAAAATGTACGGGAAAGCTATGTCCAGATCTCGTGGAAAGCGGTCTTCTTCTTAGTTTCCATTTTCCCTTGTTATTATGATACAATTCTCTCAAAGGAGGATTACAAAATGCAAACAAATACCAGGGAACTACGCAAAAAATACATCAATAATCCCCCAGAAGGTTTCATTTCAAAGGACATCCGCTCTATGAGTGATGAAGAACTTCTAGATATGGATTATTTTATGAATGAAGAACTAGACGATGATTTTGGAGAAGAAGGTTTCTATATTTTTTAATCTTCTCTATCATCATTGATAAAGTGCACTCTTTTTTATCCTATCCAACATATGTTCAATGAACGTATGTTTCTCTTTTCTGCTCTAAAATTCGGAATTTCCTATAAAGTAAAAAAATGGCATAGCTCTATAAACTATACCATTTCTTATTAACAGAATATCTATATTCTGTTGTTTTATTTAATTTTACCATTCCAGGCTAACGCCTGAATTTACCTTTTATTGATGGTATAATAGCAACAAGTGTAAGGCCATAACCAAATAATAAATCATGTAAATATGCTTTGTCAAATTCACTTACAAGCTTACGGAATTCAGGTATAGATTTATATGCAGCAGAGAACCCGACGCCATCCATCTCCTGCATAATACTGATTGCAACAGAAATATTATGTGCAAAATAAACTGCAATTAAAACAAAGGCAATACATATAATAGCTCCAACTATGTTTATCCTCCCTCCAAGCAGCTCAAAACCTTTAAATGCACAAATCATCATTACAAAACCTGCAATTCCAGCAATAAAACCCATCTGGTATATAATAACCCAGAGAACAACACCAATAAGTACCCCGATAAATGCACCTACAATTCCTGTAACCATATTAACTGGTTTTTCTACTAGGCCACCCTGGGCCGCATATGTATTTGCAGTACCTGTTGTATTCTGTGATGAAAAGCCACCCTGGGCAGATGACTGTCCCCATGAAGAAGCACCATTATCTGTGCTGCCAGCAGACTGCCATTCTCCATCCTGGTTTACCTGGTTCTGTCCATTAAAATCATTTTCCATTTATTTCCTCCTTCTTTTGTCAGTGTATACTTGCCTGTACAGGCAAAACCTGCCAGACCCGTAGACTATTATATCACTAAATTTCCATATATGGAAGCATTTTTAACCTAAATTTAACATTTCTTTATTCCTGCAATACAAAGTGAAGCTTTAAATCCTGCCTGTGTTATCTAAACACAACAACAAATCCAGATACCCTGCTGTCTGTACTGGATACCTGGATTTATATACTGCTGGCTGTCCTAAATTAACCAATATCTAATTTCTTGTCATATATTTTATAAACAAAGCAGCATAATCAACATTTTTTGCCGTTGCAGAAATACCTGCAACTGGTTCCGCCATAAAACCACCAAGTTCTTTATGGTATTTATCTGTACCTGTAAGATATATACCATAATTATATAATGTTTTATCACTTGGTTCCGCATTTTCTATTGTTTCACTGTCCAGTATATCTTCCCCGCTTATATAATTTGAATAAAACTTTTTATCTTCATCAAATTCATTATAAAATGAAAGTTCCGCATTGTTTCCTGGTTCAAGGAAATAGCCACCCTCTGCCCATTTCTGGAACTTGTCCGGTGTTGATATTACAATATCAGTTTCACCTGTATAAAGATTGGTTTGCAGTTGTCTTTCACTAGTAATACAGAAAATATTTACTCTTTCATTTTCAGTGTCAAGATTAAGTTCATCCTCTATAACATCTGCAAATATTTCTAAATCTTCATCCTCTACAGCATCACCTTCTATAGCAACTGAAAGCACTATTTCTGGAGGTGTTGCAAATGCATTACGTATAAAAAGCATTATACCTATTGCTACAATAACTGCACCAATAACAAATTTAAGGTAATAATCTGCAAAATATCTGCCTTTCCTTCTTCCCTTAAGACTTTTTACATATTCTGCATATGTTTCCTCTGTACGTTTTGTATAAATCTCAGACTTATCTTGTTCTATTTTTTTCTTATCTTCTTCTGAAAACTGCACCGCCATACTTACACATCCATTCTGTATTTTTATATAAAAATAATATAATTATATACTACAATGCTGCCATGTATCTTACACCGGCAATTTAAGCTGCTACCCCTAATATATATAATATCATATAACATATTATTAAAAGACCATTTACAACTGAACCTATAGTTGGAAATAATGGTCTTATATTTTCCTGGTGCAGGCTGGCCCATGCCATTATAAATCCTGTAATACTGGCAATAAGACACAATATGCCTATAAGCCCTATGCCAATTCCTGCATTTCCCCCATTCTGTCCAGATAAAATACATGCGGCAGCAAATGATATAAATGAAACTGCCGAAAGTACAAAAGACGCTATTCCAAGTGGAGGATGTCTTTTATCAGTTAAACGCAACTCCCCTTCTTTCTTATGTCCTCTTTTCTTCACTTTATCACCTTACTTCTTTTTTATTTGTAAATATATGCATAATACCTATACATATACAAAACAGTATATATCCAAGAAAACCTCCCAGTGTATTTAATATAACATCATCAACATCACATGAACCAAGTTTTGAAACAAGCTGTATAAGTTCAACAGTAACTGAACATAAGAAACTTAAAAATGTTACTTTAAATATATTTCTTTGTTTATTTGACAATATTGGAAGTACAAAACCAAATGGCATAAAACATACAACATTTCCCAAAAGATTTAATATTACATAAAAACTCCCAATTTCTTTTGCATAATTCAAATATCTTTTAATTTCTGTAAAAGGTTTTAAATTATAATGGTATGTGTCACTTGGCACACGCCCGAACTGTTCACTAAAAAATAAAAAATAAACCATAACAATTAAATATATAATAAACAAAATCCATGAAAAAAACCTTATTATTCTTTTATGTTTCTTCTTCACAATATCAATATCCCCTAAATATTTTTAATTTATGAAAATAGACAATGCCTGCCATAAACACTGCCTGTTCACTAAATGCCTGTACCAGCCAGATATCTGTAATCTGTTTTACATACAAACATATATTTGCTGTATGGCTGTTTACAAACCAATCCAAGACCCTAGTTATCCATTATATACTAATGTTTATTCCCCGTAAAGTAAAATATTATATTTTTAATATAATTCCAATATATTTTATCTGTGTAAAGATAAAGCCATAATACACTTATATTTTTCTTTATTATAAACACTTTTACAAGGTTTCTTTTCAAAAAGCAATTTTGTAACCAAAACGGAAACACACCAGATATTATCTGTCATTATATTAACAGTTATCTGGTGTGCACATATTTAAAATTTATTTTACCAGGAAAGTTTGCAAATCCCTGCTTTTACCACCATAAACAGGAATAACATCTACTGGCGTAACACTACTTCTTTTTCTGCAAGTGAAGAAATTATCTTATCCATAACTTTTCCTGCTTCATCATCCGTCAGTGTCCTGTCTGCTGCCCTGAATACTATTTTATATGCAAGTGATTTATATCCTTTAAGAATTTGTGAACCTTCATATATATCAAAAAGTTCATATGATTCCAAAAGTTTCCCGCCTTTTGTCCTTATAATTGCCTCAACTTCACCTGCTGTCACTTCATGCTTCATTGTAAGGCTGATATCACGTGTGATTGCAGGGAATTTAGGGACACCATGGTATTTTATTACAGGTTCAGACATTTCCACTGCTGTTTTCATATCAATTACTGCTATATAAACCCTTTCACCAATTTCAAAATTCTTCTGTACAGATGGGTGTACTTCACCAATATAAGCAACCATCTGTCCTTTATATATAACATCTGCCTGTCTGCCTGGATGAAGGTATTTTCTGTCTGTGCATGGCTTATATTCTGCCATTTCATTAAGCCCAAGCTTATTAAGGACAGCCTGGACTACCCCTTTCATTGTAAAGAAATCCCCTTCGCCATACATTCCAAGAGTAAGATGTGTACGCTCATCGGGAAGTTCTGAAAGTGGCAGTTCTCTTGGAATATATACATTAGCAATTTCATAAAGACGTACATTTTTATTTCTTCTATTATAATTAATTGCAAGTGATGATAACATACCTCCAAGTGCTGATGTACGCATTACACTATAATCTTCACCAAGAGGGTTGCTTATACGTATGCTTTTCCTAAGTGCATCATCTTCTGAAAGGCATAATTTATCATAAACCTTAGGACTCTCAAATGAGTATGTCATACCTTCAGAGAAGCCATATCCTTCCGCTGCTGCCCTTGCTATTTTCTCAAACCTGAGTTTTTCTGTAACACCTCCTGCTGTTGCTGAACTCTTTGGAAGTGTAACAGGTATTTTATCATAACCATAGAAACGTGCAACTTCTTCTGCAAGGTCTGCCATACGTTCAAGGTCTTGTCTCCATGTAGGGACTATAACAATTTTTTTATCCCTGTCAGTTATTAAATCTATTGTTTCAAAATATTTTACCATTTCTTCTTCAGGTATATCTGTACCAAGAAGTGAATTAATCTTTGCAGCATCATATGGTATTGTTACAGGTTCTTTTTTCACTGGGTAGAAATCAACAGCACCACCTACAACTTCACCTGCACCAAGTTCTTCAACCAGCTGGCAGGCACGGTTCATTGCTTCCATTGCATTATTTGGGTCAAGCCCCTTTTCAAATTTAGCCTGTGCATCAGTACGCATGCCAAGTTTCTTTCCTGAAAGGCGGATATTAGTACCATCAAATGTTGCAGCTTCAAAAAGCATTGTAGTTACATTATCGGTAATCATTGAATTTTCGCCGCCCATAATACCTGCAATACCTATAGGTTTCTTGCCATCACATATCATAAGCATTGTATCATCAAGTTCTCTCTCCTGCCCGTCAAGTGTTGTAAACTTTTCTCCTTCTCCTGCCTTCCTTACTATAATCTTCCTGTCTTCAATAGTATCAAGGTCATATGCATGCATAGGCTGTGCATATTCTTCCATAACATAATTTGTAATATCCACTATATTATTAATCGGCCTTATACCTACAGATGCAAGGCGTCTCTGCATCCACTCTGGTGATGGTGCAAGTTTTATATTTTTAACTACCCTTGCTGTATACCTTGGACAAAGCTCCGGGTTCTCTACTTCTACTTTTATATAATTATTTACATCTTCATTATTACCTGTCTGTGTTACTACAGGAGGCACAAATTTCTTTCCAAATGTTGCTGCTGCTTCACGTGCTATTCCAAGTACACCAAAACAGTCAACACGGTTTGAAGTTATCTCATATTCAAATACTACATCGTGAAGCCCAAGAAGCCCTATTGCATCAGAACCAATTTCTGCATCTGCATATTCTGGGTTATCACTAAGTATATATATCCCGTCTGGGTCTGCATCAGGATACATATTAGAATTAGAACCAAGTTCTTCAATAGAGCACATCATGCCATATGACATAACCCCACGCAGTTTTCCCTTTTTAATTTTAAAACCGTCTTCTGATTCCCCGTCCTTATGGGAACTTGCAACATGCCCGCCTTCAAGGACAACAGGAACCTTCTGTCCTTCTTTAACATTTGGGGCACCTGTTACAATCTGTACTTCTGTACCATTTCCATCAACCTGCACCTGGCATATAACAAGTTTGTCTGCATCAGGATGCTTTTCTATTTTATTTATTTTTCCTACTATTATTTTGTCAAGGTTTTTGTCAAATTCTTTATATCCCTCAACTTTTGTGCCTGACAGTGTCATTGCATCAGTATATTCCTGCGCACTACAGTTAAGGTCTGGCACATATGCTTTTATCCATGATAATGATGTATCCATTTTAATCCTCCTGGTTTCTATTATTATTTAGAATTGTTTAAGAAAACGCATATCATTCTCATATAACAGCCTCATATCATCAATTTCATACTTAAATAACGCAATACGTTCAAGCCCTACACCAAATGCAAAGCCTGTGTACTCTTCTGGGTCAATGCCACTCATTTCAAGTACATGTGGGTGTACCATACCACAGCCAAGTATCTCGACCCAGCCTGAACCCTTACAGAAACGGCATCCTTTGCCACCACATTTAAAGCATGAAACATCAACTTCTGCACTAGGTTCTGTGAACTGGAAATGATGTGGCCTGAATTTAATCTTTGTATCTTCTCCAAAAAGCCTTTTGGCAAATTCCTGCAATGTTCCCTTAAGGTCTGCAAATGTAATACCTTTGTCTATTACAAGTCCTTCTATCTGGTGGAATGTAGGTGAATGTGTAGCATCCATTTCATCAGAACGGAAAACCCTGCCTGGTGCTATCATCCTTATTGGAAGCTCTCCCTTTTCCATTTCATGTACCTGTACAGAAGAAGTTTGTGTACGCAGAAGAATATCCTGTGTAATATAGAATGTATCCTGCTCATCTTTTGCAGGGTGGTTTGCAGGTATATTAAGTGCTTCAAAATTATAATAATCTTTTTCAATTTCTGGTCCTTCAACTACTTTATAGCCCATTCCAATAAATATATTCTCGACCTCTTCCAAGGTTATAGTATTAGGGTGGCGGTGCCCTTCTGCAAGCCTTGTTCCAGGAAGTGTAACATCTATTTTTTCCCTTTCAAGCTTTTCTTCAAGAAGTGCCTGTTCAAATTCTTTTTTCTTAGCTTCAAGCTTCTCATTAATCTTAGTCCTTGCTTCATTTACCATCTGTCCTGCCTTTGGCCTGTCTTCTGGTGCAATATCTTTCATAGATTTAAGCAGTGATGTAAGCTCACCTTTCTTTCCTAAAAAAGAAACCTTAATATCATTCAGCTTATCAAGCTGCTCCGACTCTTCAATCTGTGCCAGGGCATTATCCATGATTTTCTTTAATTTGTCTTTCATTTCATATTTTCCTTTCTTTAATTCTTCAAGTACCAATATATATTTATATTACAGCAATTCCATGAAGTATCTGGCATGCCAGACAATATTTTTGCAAAAAAAAGCCCCTGCCGTATAAACGGCAGGGACGGAATTACCGTGGTACCACCCTGTTTTCTATAATTTATATGCACAGCCTTACATAAAGAACCAAAACAAATATAACCTGTCTGGCTAATACATAAATTAACATGTAAAAACTGTACTCTTTATAGACTCTTATTATACATATAACGCATGCAAAACGTTGTTCCCTACACAACTTTATATAAAATAATATATTTATATTAACAACACTATCTTCAGGAACACAGCTCCCATGGGAAATCCAGTATATGCATCTATAAAGGTGCTTGCAGCCGGTGACACCCTCTCTCTGTACAGACAAACCATACACCTGCTTGGCAGAAAAACTTCTGCCCACATGTTCTAAGCCTTTAATAATATTGCCAGTTACTAAGTAACTAAGAATAGAACATATTCTAGCATATATTTTTATAAGTTGCAACAATATTTCTATAAATTTTTATTACTTTTCACTATAATGGTTACTGTTTACTCTGTGACCAGTAACAGCAGAGTTTTCAACACTGGATGCACACATTTTGCAAACAAACCATGATTTAACTAATTCTGTCACGTATCTTTTTTGCAATTTCTGCGTTTACATCTTTACAATTATCACTATACGTCCATCCAAAACCATCATCTTCATATCTCGGGAAAATATGCAGATGGAAATGTCCAATATCATTAAATTTGCCACCATTCTGCATAATACTATAACCATCAGGATTATATATTTCTTTTAAAACTGAAACAATTTTCTTTGATATTATTATTAAATGTGCAAGGATATCATCTGGAATTTCATCAATATCAAGATAATGCTCTTTCGTAACAATTAAAACATGGCCTTCATTAATAGGATCCATATCCATAAATGCCATTACTTTTTCATCTTCATAAATAAATCCAGTTATTATTTCTTCTTTATTGCAAAAAACACACTTATCCATATTTATAAACCTCCATTCTGTTACTAATATAAATGTATATTTTACAGCTATTTAAAAGAATTTTTAACATCCTGCAAAATATTATTTACATGGACTAAAGCAATTTCGCCTGTTTTATTTAAACAAATCCGGTTGGGGCTTCTGTCAAAAAGCTCTACCTCCAGCTCTTGTTCAAATTTTTTAAGCATAGCACTCATTGCAGGCTGTGAAATATGTAATATTCCAGCTGCTTTTGTAAGTGAACCTGTTTCAGCAATTATTTTAAAATACTGAAGCTGTGTAGTATCCATATCCGTCCACCTCTGGTATTAGCATAAACAAATAGTTATGCAGCATAAAAATAATATAGTGTACATTAATATAAAAATCATTATAATAAAAAACAACAAAAAATTAAAAAAACTTTACTATATTATAGCATAAAGAAAAGTTTATTGTAATCTTTTTATCTGGACATTTACAAAGCAACATTCCTATTACAGGCAATAAGTAGCAGAATATTGCATATACCAGGATATTGTATATATACATTATAAATATATCTGTATCATGCTTATTTTGCCTTTGTGGGAATATAAATATTTTAAATAGCAGGAGGTATAATTATGGAATTTGTAACTTTAAATAATGGTGTAAAAATGCCTATGGAAGGTTTTGGGGTATTCCAGGTACCAGAAGCTGCTGAATGTGAACAGGCTGTCATTAATGCAATTTCTGCAGGGTACCGTCTTATTGACACAGCAGCAGCATACTTTAATGAAGAAGCTGTAGGTGCAGCAATTAAAAAGTGTGGCATCCCACGTGAAGAACTTTTTATTACAACAAAGCTCTGGATACAGGATGCCAGCTATGAAGAAGCTAAAAAAGCATTCCAGGTGTCTTTAGACAAACTTGGGCTTAATTTTATTGACCTTTACTTAATCCACCAGCCAATGAGTGATTATTATGGTGCATGGCGTGCTATGGAAGAATTATATAAAGAAGGAAAAATACGTGCTATAGGTGTCTGTAATTTCTATCCTGACAGGCTAGCTGATTTATGCTTAAATGCAGATGTAACACCTGTGGTAAACCAGGTAGAACTTCATCCATTTTTTGCACAGGATAATGCCCTTGCTGTTATGAAAGAATTTGGGGTACAGCCTGAAGCATGGGAGTCCAATGGCAGAAGGAAAACATGGTATATTTACCCATCCAGTTCTTACAAACATTTGTTCTAAATATGGTAAAACTGCTGCACAGACAGCTCTCCGCTGGAATATAGAAAGAGGCGTTGTAATTATACCAAAATCCACCCATAAAGAACGTATGGAAGAAAACCTGGATATATGGGATTTCCAGTTAAGCAGTGAAGATATGGCAGCAATCAATGCGCTTGACCTTGGACATAGTGAAATTATTGACCACAGCCTTGCTGAAACTGCAAAATGGCTGAATAGATGGAAAATACATGATTAAACAATAAAACATTTTTCTAAATAAATATAAATAAATAAGGAAAGTAAAGGATATTTTATTCCATACACATTTGAACATTTTGACAAAAAGGAACACGACAGACTTATAAGGGCATTCCATAATATCCTTTGTAATTCTCATCTTGCGTTAAATCACGAATACAAATATAATATTCATTGCCTTGCTCTAATTCATAATAAGATTCACTAGATATCATAACCAGTTTTTGCAAATCTTTTTTAGAAAGTTTATCTGTTTTTGTTTTTTCTTTCGTTTCTAAATCTAAAGTATTCACATATTCTTCCATAGAAACTACACCACCACTAACTGCTATTTTTATATTTTGGGGTAGTGTTGCGTTCTCTGGAGATATAATATCAAGTACCTTCACATTATAGGTACTATTCGGCATAATTGTATTTTTTACAAAATATTTTGTTTTTTCTTTTGTTTTTACTTGAACTTTAACTAAATAATCTGTATTTTCTAAAACGGTTTCTGGGTTTGTAACATCATAAGCCCAAGTACACTCTGTAGAAATATATGTATCTATTTTTCTATGACCTAATATTTTTCATTTAAAAATGCATTAGCATCTGATGTAACACCAGTAGCAGTTCTATCTGAACGTCCATACATAATAGACCATTTTTGATCTGAAGAATATGTATCTTTTCCTCCATAAGCATGAAGCATTTCATGAACACATGTAACTGTTCTTCTTTCAGAGGTTTTTTGATTCATCAATGGTTTATTTAATTCAATTTTACACCATTGCCAGTCATATTTATCTTTATCACTAACATTCATTGGAGTTTGTGAGCCTGCTTGATATGAGTATGTATATGCTACTGTTGACGAATTAGCATCTGAATATTGATAAAAATCCATCTGCGATTGTTTTTTTTCTGTAGTTTTACTGAGCTTCATAGAGTTTTTATATCCCGCAGCTGGAATTTCAATTTCTGTTTCCGCTGCTCTAATATTACTTGCATAAGCCACATCCGTAGAAACCCAATAAAGTATGTTTCCTCCAGATATCATTTTTTTATTCCAGCTTATTCTATCGGCTGCCTTAACACATATAACACTAGAAAAAAACATACAAAACATAACAATAAAACAACTAATATTTTTTAATGTCCTTAATCTCATTTAAATCCCTCCCATAAATATATTTTATGATTATTGGTTTAATACAGTAAAATAATATATTTTTTAAAATTTTAACATAACCTTATTTATTTGTCAACTTCTATATAAATATGTAGTGTCATTATATCACTTATTATATTATTATGATATTAATATAATATCTTTACTTCCAACATATACAAAAATTTAGAAGAAGTGAATGCTTATATAGGAAAATTCCTGCCCATTGTAGTCAAAAACTATACCAGAACCGGACCAAAATCTGTCGTAATTTATGTTGGGCAGTTTTTTGGCATTTTTACCTTTCTTGGATTTTTACAGCTTT
>Ga0137308_100710_pt1 | contig 46874 bp, 40 predicted proteins | sample Inofrocosms_June_FD_97181 | JGI IMG/M metagenome (GOLD analysis project Ga0137308, IMG submission 97181) | Mouse cecal microbial communities from Vienna, Austria - N-Acetylneuraminic and N-Acetylglucosamine D2O microcosms_June | ecosystem: Host-associated > Mammals > Digestive system > Large...
GCACCGGATCGTCGTATACGTTGATGCAGTAAAATGCGTCTGTGATCACCGCAGCCGGGTTGAGCCTGTTCACGATTGGGAAATTGCGCTCCACCAGGTACTTCATATCCGCGCTCATCAGACCGGCCAGAAAGCTTCCGGTCATGGAGACCGCCAGCAGGACCCCCACCTTTACTCCTTCCTTCATCTTTCCGATTCCTCCGATAAAAATGCCCATGGACACGCCCATCATACTGCCGATCAGGGAGATCAGAAGCATCTGCGGCATCTGTCCGTAAAATTCCTGCCGGAGCACAAACCGGAGATATGCCAGCAATATCAGCACATTCAGGTAATGCAGCAGAAAGCAGGACAGCATTTCCGTCAGGACCAGTTTCAGCTTATGGGTCGGTGTCACGCACCGTCTGGCTGCCAGCGCCGTCAGGTTCGCCTGGATCGAAAACGCCGCATCCATCCCGATAAATGCCCCGTACAGACATGCCATTGCGATCAGCGCGTAAAAGAACTGGGCATTGCCGTTGGTTGTCGTGCCTCCCAGGGAGACCTGCTCCACCAGCTCCTCATAGGCTCCCATCTGTTCCATGGCGTTCTGCATCCCCTCCGGGTGCTTTTCGGCCGCCAGCAGAAGGGTCTGTTTTCCATTTTCATAGTTCTCCAGGAGGGACTCCAAGATGCTCTCCGAGATCCCGCTGCCGGCCACCGTAAGCGCAGGCGTCTCCCCCACAAAATAAATCCCCGACGCTTTTTTCTCTTCCAGCGCCAGGCGTGCTTCCTCCCCGGACATTTCCCGGACTTCCACAAGATGGCTCTCGTCTGTTTCCATGGTTTCCAAAAACTCCAGAAAGACCGGATCCGCATCCGCTTCCTTTACTACGATCGTCTGTACGGTCTCAAAATCCGCCTCCTCCATGGATCCGAAGGCAAAATAGAACAGGGTTCCCAGGATCAGCGGAAAGACCAGAGGCCAGAAAACGACATTGACACATTTGATCTTCACCATCAGATTATACTTCATTAAGTGCAGCATGCCATTCCCTCCTTTTAATCCCGAAGCTGCTTTCCTGTGATCTCCAGGAAGACGTCATTGAGCGTGGGAAGCTCGGAAAACACCCTGCCGAACAGAATTTCCTGTTCCTGCAGGTAATTGAGGATCCGGATCAGGTTGTGCTTTGCCTTGGTGCAGCGCACGGTCAGAATCTGCTCCCCGTAGTCCACGCCAAATACATGGGGCAGCTCCCGAATGGCTTGAAGGTGCTCCTCCCCGAGGGCCACGGCTTCGATGGTCACGGTCTCCCCGGTCTTGATCATCATTTTCAGCTCTTCCTTGGTCCCCACCGCGATGCTTCTTCCGTGATCCAGGATCGCCACCCGGGTACAGATCTGCTCCACCTCTTCCATGTAGTGGGACGTATAGATGATAGTGGCGCCCTGCCGGTTCAGCTCCTGGATTCCTTCCAGTATCTTGTTCCTGCTCTGGGGATCCACGGCCACCGTGGGCTCATCCATGATGAGCAGCCTGGGTTTATGCGCGATCCCGCAGGCAATGTTCAGCCGCCGCAAAAGGCCTCCGGACAATTTGCCGGGGCGCGCCTTCCGGTAATCCTCCAGCCCCGCAAATGCAATGGCTTCTTCCACCAGCTCTTTCCTGCGCTGCTTCTCCTTTACATAGAGTCCGCAGAAATAATCGATATTTTCATAGACCGTCAGCTCATCGAACACCGCCACGTTCTGCAGCACGATCCCGATCTGCTCTTTCACATGATAGCTCTCCGGAGTCATCTCCTCTCCGAAAATGCGGATACTGCCCCGGTCATACTTCAAAAGGGCCAGCATGCAGCTGATCGCCGTTGTCTTGCCTGAGCCGTTGGGCCCAAGAAGCCCGAAGATCTCTCCCTCCTGTACCTGCAGGTTTAAGTGGTCCAGAGCCACCAGGTCTCCGTAACGCTTTACCAGATTTTTTATCTCAACCATATCCAAATTCCTCCTTCGATCCTCCGGACAGCTTCCGGGATTCCTTTCTGATACTGACATTATACCGTCCTCCCTTTTCCGGGAAAAGTGTGCATTGTCACAACTTGCATATGACATTTGTAACTATTGGAACGGCGTTACTGTTCACACCCTTTGGGTGCTCCAGTAACGGAATGGCAGCAGTATGAAAAATTCCTTCAAATTTTTCTTTACCTGACCGGCTGTTTCGTATTATAATAAAAACAGAATTTTTTTAGAACAGGCGAAACATTATGCATTATTTTCAAGACACCGGCTTATTACTCTTATATTGTATGGCTTCCATACTGTACTTTCCCGCAGATCTATTGTTCGTGCTGGCTTTTTTATGCGCCCTGATTGTTTGCTGCGCCTGTTATTTTCTGGAATCTCCCCGGATCCACCTGGGATTTGGAATCTGTTTTCTGTCTGCCTCCTTGTTATTTCCGCCTTTTTTCTGTTTTTTTCCGGCTTTGTTTTATCTGTTCCTGGCGGAACGCAGGTGGCTGATGCTGTCCTGCGCCTGCCTTTTGTTCCTGTATCATATGACCCATTCCGTAGATTCCCTGATGCTTCCTCTGTGGATGGGCATCTTCGGTTTTTTGCTGGCCGCGCTTCTGCAGAGCCATACCGGGCAGTATCAGCGGCTGGATATGTTGTTCCGGCAAAGCCAGGACGACAGCCGGGAGAATCATCTTCTGCTGACGGAAAAGAATAAAGCGCTTCTGGAAAAGCAGGACTATGAGATCTACACCGCCACCCTGCGGGAGCGGAACCGGATCGCCCGGGAGATCCATGACAGCGTAGGGCACGTTCTCTCCCGTTCCATCCTGCTGCTGGGCGCGGCCAGGGCCGTAAACCGGCAGACAGAGCTTTGCCCGGTACTGGACAACCTGGATGTTTCCCTGAATTCAGCCATGGACAGCATCCGCAGCAGTGTACATGACCTGCACGATGAGTCCGTAAACCTGGAGGAGACAGTCCGAAGCCTGACCGACGGCTTCACCTTCTGTCCGGTCCTCCTGCGGTATGATATGGGACGTAAGGTCCCCCGGGAAGTCAAGTACTGCCTGATCAGCATCCTCAAGGAAGCCCTTTCGAATGTGATGCGGCACAGCAATGCCAGCCAGGTCTGCGTCACCATGCAGGAGCATCCCGCTCTCTATCAGCTCTGCGTGGAGGACAACGGAACCGGGGCCGCTCCCGGGGATTGCAGTAAGGAATCCGGCCGAAGCGGGATCGGGCTGACCAATATCCAGGACCGGGTCCGTTCCCTGGACGGAACCCTGCAGATTTCAGCAGAAACCGGATTCCGGATTTTTATCACTATCCCCAAAAAACGTCAGGGAACTTGTGAAAGAAAAGACGTAGGCTATGCGGACGTCGTCGAGGCTTTTTGACCTGTACTATCGGAAAACCAGACAAGTCAAAATGCATAAGTTATTTCCATACAGTTCCTTACATGATTCAGGAGGAAAACCAATGAAACTGGTAATCATAGATGATGACTGTCTGGTGTCCGGTGCGCTCAAGACGATTCTGGAAGCGAGCGGGGAGGTCACCATTGCAGCCACAGGTACAGACGGAACAGACGCGGTGAGGCTGTATCGGGAACACCTTCCGGATATCCTGCTGATGGACATCCGGATGAAACAGATGGACGGCCTGCAGGCCACCGTGGAAATACGGAAAGAATTTTCAGACGCAAATATCCTTTTGCTGACCACCTTTTCGGACGATGAATATATTGTAAAAGCACTGCGTTCAGGCGCCAGAGGATATTTGCTGAAACAGGATTATACCAATCTCCTCCCGGCCCTCAAGGCCGTGGCATCGGGGCAGACCGTGTTTGGCTGCGAAGTAGTTTCCAAGCTTCCCGGCCTGTTCCGAAAAACGGAGGCATTTGATTATGCCGCCGCGCAGATCAGCGACCGGGAGCTGGAGATCATCACCCTCATCGCCGACGGCAGGAGCAACAAGGAGATCGCGGCGGAATTATTCCTCAGTGAGGGTACGGTGCGAAACTATCTCAGCGATATTCTGGATAAGCTGAACCTCCGCGACCGGACGCAGCTCGCCGTATTTTACTATCAGCACAAATAACAGGTCACGTGATCCTAATCATTTTCTAATCGGGCAAAGGCTCAGGATCCGGCTTGAAATCACTGGCTCGGGCAGTTTTTTCAATACAGGTCCTTTATGCTTACAGCTATATACTTTTACGAATGAAAGGAGTGTTATCATGAACTCATCAGAAATGACACATATTCACAATGTACCCTTGGAGCCGCTGGATATCATATCCGGCTTTGAAGTCCGTCCCGGATTTTTCGGCACCATGGGCGCTACCCTTATTCCCTGCGGGGTCAGCTTTACGACCCAGTCCCACGGGGCAACCTCCTGCGAACTGCTCCTGTTCCACAAGTCGGAGGATGAACCCTATGCCGTGCTGAAATTTCCGGAAAATTACAAGATCGGGTGCGTCTATTCCATGATCGTATTTTATCTGGATATCACGGATGTGGAATATGCCTACCGGCTGGACGGCCCCTTTGATGAGCGCCAGGGATTCCGTTTTGATTCCAAGAGAATCCTTCTGGATCCTTACGCAAAAGCCGTTTCCGGCCAGAGCAACTGGGGATACAACAAAAATTACAACCGGGGGTACCGCGCCCGCGTAGTCCGAAGTAACTTTGACTGGGGAACCGCATATCATGCCAACATTCCCATGGAAGACCTGGTGATCTATGAGACCCATGTCAGAGGCTTTACCAACGACCGCTCTTCCGGCGTATCCCATCCCGGTACGTTCCGGGGATTGAGAGAAAAGATTCCGTATCTCAAGGAGCTTGGCATCAATGCCGTAGAGCTGATGCCCATCTTTGAATTTGACGAGATGCGGGATGCCCGTGTTGTCAATGACAGGAAGCTTCTGGATTACTGGGGGTACAATCCGGTCTGCTTCTTTGCTCCGAATACCAGCTTTGCCGCATTCTCCGAGGACAATCAGGAGGGAAGGGAATTAAAGCTTTTGATCAAGGCCCTGCACGACAACGGCATGGAGATCATCCTGGACGTGGTGTTCAACCACACTGCCGAAGGAAATGAGATGGGCCCCTGTTTTTCATTCAAGGGCTTTGACAACAATATATATTACCTGCTGACTCCAGACGGCCATTATTATAATTTCAGCGGCTGCGGAAATACCCTGAACTGCAATCATCCTGTGGTCCAGCAGATGATCCTGGACTGCCTGCGTTACTGGGCTACCGAATACCGGGTAGACGGTTTCCGCTTCGACCTTGCGACGATCCTGGGGCGAAATGAGGACGGATCTCCGATGAACCAGCCTCCGCTTTTGAGAACCCTGGCTTTTGATTCCATCCTTGGAAATGTAAAGCTGATCGCAGAGGCCTGGGACGCGGGCGGCCTGTATCAGGTAGGCTCCTTCCCATCCTGGAAACGCTGGGCGGAATGGAACGGACGGTATCGGGATGATATGCGCCGGTTCTTAAAGGGGGATTCCGGCTGTGCGGCGATCGCGGCGCAGAGGATCATCGGCTCACCGGATCTGTACGATCCCATCCACCGCGGGCTGAATGCCTCTGTCAATTTCCTGACCTGCCACGACGGCTTCACGCTGTATGACCTTTACAGCTATAATGTAAAGCATAATGAGGACAACGGCTGGAACAATACGGACGGTACAGATGACAACAACAGCTGGAACTGCGGTGCCGAGGGGGATACGGACAATGAAGAGATCCGCGCGCTGCGGATGCGGATGATCAAAAATGCCTGCGCAGTCCTGCTCTGCAGCCGGGGAACGCCGATGTTCCTCTCCGGAGACGAATTCGGAGATACCCGGTTTGGAAACAATAACCCTTACTGCCAGGACAATATCATCTCCTGGCTGGACTGGACTCTTTTGGCTAAAAACCAGGATCTATTCCGCTTTTTCCAATATATGATCCAGTTCCGCAAGGATCATCCCGTGATCCGCAAGAATCTGGAAGCCAGCCTGACCGGACTTCCTTATGCAAGCATCCACGGCGTGCGTCCCAACGAGCCGGACTACAGCCCGGACTCCCATGTGATCTGTGTTCTGTTTGCAGGATACGATCCCGCCAAGGCAAAAGAGGATCTGGTCTATCTTGCGGTCAACACCTATTGGGAGCCTGTTACCCTTACACTTCCGCCGCTTCCAAACGGCCTGAACTGGAAGATTGCGGTCAATACCGGAGATCCTGTACAGAATTATTTTTCAAGAGGTCACATGCCTGGTGCTGAGAGAAACATTCCAATGAAAGAAAGATCCGTTATTGTATTGGAAGTCTGAAATACAGAAAGGCTGCCGCCGGCAGCCTTTCTGTATTTATTCTTCAAAGACTTCTTTCATCTTATCCTTAAAGAAGCCTTTCTTTTTGGATTTTCCTTCATCCACCTTCTGGTTGAGGGTGTTCCCCGCCAGCTGGTCGAATTTACGCAGCGCTTCCTTCGCCTCTGCGCTCAGTCTGTCCGGAGTCTGGATCACCAAGGTCACATAATGATCCCCTCTTACTCTGGAATCCCGCAGGGACGGTACTCCCTTGCCCTTTAGGCGCACCTTGGTATCTGTCTTGGTCCCCGGTTTTACCGTATAGATGACTTCGCCGTCTACCGTTGCCACCCGGATATCCCCGCCAAGCGCCGCCTGTGCAAAAGAGATCGGAACCGTGGAGAAGATATGCATCTCCTGGCGCTGGAAGATGGGATGTCTGGATACATTCACTTCCACCAGCAGGTCTCCTCTCGGCCCGCCGTTTAAACCCGGCTCGCCCTTCTCGCGGATGCGGACGCTCTGTCCGTTGTCAATCCCGGCCGGGATAGACACCTGGATCTTCTTCTTGCTGGATGTATATCCGGTTCCGGAACAGGATGTACATTTTTCCTTGATCACCTTACCGGAACCGCCGCAGGTCGGACAGGTCTGTACATTCTGTACGGTTCCGAAAAAGGACTGGGAGGCATAGACGATCTGGCCCTTGCCGCCGCATTTTGAACAGGTCTCCGGAGATGTCCCCGGTTTCGCCCCCGTACCGTTACATGCCGTACAGGAATCCTTCAGGATCAGTTCCAGCTCTTTCTCACAGCCGAAAATCGCTTCTTCAAATGTAATACGGATGCTCTTGCGGATGTTGGCTCCCCGCATCGGGCCATTCCCGCGGCCGCCTCTTCTGCCGCCGCCGAAAAGATCCCCGAAGATGTCTCCGAAGATATCGCTGAAATCCGCACCGCTGAAATCAAAGCCACCGAAGCCGCCTGCTCCGCCGGCGCCTCCTTCAAATGCTGCGTGTCCGAACTGATCATACTGGCGGCGCTTTTCCGGATCACTCAGTACCGCATACGCTTCCGATGCCTCTTTAAACTTTTTTTCCGCTTCCGCATCTCCCGGATTCATGTCGGGATGATATTTTTTCGCCAGAACACGATATGCTTTTTTTATCGCCCCGTCGTCTGCGTCCTTGCCTATGCCAAGCACCTCATAATAATCTCTTTTTGACTCTGCCATAACAATCTACCTTTCACATTATACTATCCAGGACAGCCATGATATTGCCGGCTGCCCTGGATGTTCAGGAGCATTTTTTTATATCTGCTCAGTACCTTCGCAGATATACCGCTATCCTGTGCTGAGCAGCTGCCAAATTTATACTTCTTTGTAATCCCCGTCCACTACATCATCGCCCTGGAAGCCTTCCGGTGCAGGACCTGCTTCCGGCATCGGACCTGCACCTGCCGCTCCTGCTGCCCCAGCCTGCTCATACATCTTCGTAAACAGCTTCTGTGCGCTTTCCATCAGTTTTTCCTTCGCTGCCTTGATCTCCGCAACCTGTGCGTCCGTTGTCTCTTCCGGAGCAGACTTTGCAAGGATATCCTTCAATGCCTGGCAGTCAGCCTCTACAGCTGCCTTGTCGGAAGCATCCAGCTTGTCGCCCACTTCCTTGATAGCCTTTTCGGTCTGGAATACCATGGCATCTGCTTCATTTCTTGTATCAATCGCTTCCTTGCGCTTCTTATCCTGCGCTTCGAATGCCGCTGCTTCTTTGACTGCCTTATCGATGTCTTCATCAGACATGTTGGAGCCTGCAGTGATCGTAATATGCTGCTCTTTTCCGGTTCCAAGATCCTTTGCGGATACATTAACGATACCGTTGGCATCGATATCGAATGTCACCTCGATCTGCGGGATTCCGCGCGGAGCCGGCGGGATTCCGTCGAGACGGAACTGTCCCAGAGACTTGTTGTCTCTCGCGAACTGACGCTCACCCTGTACCACGTTGATGTCAACTGCGGTCTGATTATCTGCCGCCGTAGAGAATACCTGGCTCTTCTTTGTCGGAATGGTGGTGTTTCTCTCAATCAGCCTGGTTGCCACACCGCCCATGGTCTCGATGGACAGAGACAGCGGGGTAACGTCCAGCAGAAGGATATCGCCTGCGCCGGCATCCCCTGCCAGCTTGCCGCCCTGTACGGATGCGCCGAGGGCAACACACTCGTCCGGATTCAGAGACTTGCTCGGCTCTTTTCCGGTCAGCCGCTTTACTTCCTCCTGTACCGCCGGGATACGGGTAGAACCGCCTACCAGCAGTACCTGCCCCAGCTCGGAAGCAGTGATTCCCGCATCAGACAACGCGCGTCTTACCGGCTCTGCTGTCTTCTCTACCAGGTCATGTGTAAGCTCGTCAAATTTTGCTCTTGTCAGGTTCATATCAAAATGCTTCGGTCCTTCGGATGTTGCTGTGATGAACGGAAGGTTGATGTTGGTAGTCGTCGCGGATGAAAGTTCCTTTTTCGCCTTCTCTGCCGCTTCCTTTAATCTCTGCAGCGCCATCTTGTCGTTGGATAAGTCTACGCCTTCCTTGGACTTGAAATCAGACAGCATGTAATCTGTTACCTTCTGGTCAAAGTCATCCCCGCCCAGTCTGTTGTTGCCGGCTGTGGAAAGCACCTCAATGACGCCGTCGCCGATCTCAATGATAGATACATCAAACGTACCGCCGCCCAGGTCATATACCATGATCTTCTGTTCCTTTTCATTATCCAGTCCGTAAGCAAGCGCTGCCGCTGTAGGCTCGTTGATGATACGCTTTACATCCAGACCTGCGATCTTACCCGCATCCTTGGTCGCTTGGCGCTGCGCGTCATTAAAGTATGCCGGTACGGTAATCACAGCCTCAGTTACTTTTTCTCCCAGATATCCTTCCGCGTCTGCTTTGAGCTTCTGCAGGATCATTGCGGAAATCTCCTGAGGAGAATATCTCTTGTCATCAATCGTCACTTTATAATCGGAACCCATCTCTCTCTTGATAGAAGAAATGGTCTTGTCAGCGTTGGTCACTGCCTGACGCTTTGCAGGCTCGCCCACCAGACGCTCTCCTGTCTTTGTAAATGCCACGACTGACGGTGTGGTCCTTGCGCCTTCCGTATTCGCGATCACTGTCGGCTGTCCGCCTTCCATGACGGCAACACAGCTGTTTGTAGTACCCAAGTCAATACCTATGATTTTTCCCATGATCAATTCCTCCTAGTTTTTGTGAATTAAAAATGCTTAATTAGCTACCTTTACCATGCTGTGCCGTACGACACTGTCACGGTATGTGTATCCCTTCTGGAATTCCTCGGCTATAATGTTCTCGCCCAGTTCCTCGTCCTCCACATGCATGACCGCGTTGTGGAAATCCGGATTGAATTCCTGGCCCACTGCTTCGATTGGTTTTACCCCGACCTCTTCCAGTGTAGTCATCAACTGCTTGTAAACCTTCTCCATTCCTTCCAGGATCGGGTTTTTCTTTTCTTCCTCCGGCACTGCTGCCAGGCCGCGTTCAAAATTGTCCACGACGGGAAGAATTTTATTTATGATATCTTTCGCGCCGATCTCGTACATCTGGGATTTCTCCTTATCTGTACGCTTGCGGAAGTTATCAAACTCTGCCATCTGACGGGTAAGCCGATCCGTCAGCTCCTCGATCTTTTCGTCCTTTTTATCTTTTTTATTCTTCTTTCCGAAAAGCTTTCTGCCTTTTTTCTCTTCATCCTGCCCCTCTTCCTCAGATTCCTCCTCCGAGGGTTCTCCGGAATCTTCCTCCTCAGCCGCGTCTTCCTCTGCTGAAGTATCCGCTTCCTCCGCGCAGTCTGTCTCTTCCTCCGGGTCCTCACTCTCCTGTGCCTGCTCCCGGGCTGCCTGTTCTGCTTTTGCCTTTGCTTCTTCCACGGCTTCCTTTACCATGTCTTCCTTGGTCATCTTTTCTTCCACCAGCTTCACCTTCCTAAATTAATCTTCATCCAAATCTTTCTTGTTGATCGCATCCAACTTACTCTGCAAGGTCGTCAGCGTCTTCATGACGTGTTCATAATCCATCCGCTTGGGACCGATGATGCCGATCGTTCCCTTCATCCCGTCTCCCAGATCGTAGGTTGCCGTAACGACACTGCAGTCACGCATCGTCTTCACCGGCGCTTCATCGCCGATATAGACCTGGATCCCATGATTCTCTTCACTGGATAAGGTCTCAGTTACCAGTTCCGCCAGCTGCTGCTTCTCTTCAAATGCATTGAGGATCTCCTGTGCATTCTGCTTGTCACTAAGCTCCGGATACTTGAATATGTTGGTCGCCCCGCTTGTGTAGATCTCCATATCATCCTCCACATGGATGATATCCGCCACCGCATCCAGCACATTGCTGATGACATTACTGTGGATACCGGCCTGCTCCTTCAGCCGGGCGATCAGTCCTAAGTTGATCTCTTCGATGGACATCCCGTTCAATGTAGTATTCAAAAGCATGTTCAGCTTGAGCAGTGTCTCGTTGCCGAGCATCTCTCCCACATTGATGATCTTATTCTTGATCACATTGCCGCTCATCACGATCACTGCCACGATCTGCCGCGCGTCTACCTGGGACAGCTGGATAAACTTTAACGTATTCCTCCTGTTCACAGGGGAGGATACCAGGGTTGCGTAATTGGTATTCGCAGCCAGAACCTTCGCCGCCTGCTTGAGTACCTTCTCCACCCGATCCGTCTTCTCAAGCATCACGCTCTTGAGTTCTTCCAGTTCCTGTTCCTTATCCCGCATCAGCATATCTACATATAAACGGTATCCCTTATCTGAAGGAATCCGTCCGGCGGAAGTATGGGGCTGAAATATATAACCCAGATCTTCCAGATCCGCCATCTCATTGCGGATCGTTGCAGAACTCAGCTTCAGATCCGTTGATTTGGAAAGGGTCCTGGATCCGACCGGTTCCCCGGTCTCCAGATAATTCTGGATGATAGCCCGTAATATAGTATGCTTTCTCTCACTCAGCTCTACGACTGCCATCATATTCCCCCTTTCTTCTGCGGATCATCTTCTACATTTTATAAAAAGCTCTTGTTTTTTCTATTAGCACTCCCTCGATTTGAGTGCTAACATCTTACGTATATTAAGATAGCACCTTGATTTCCGTTTGTCAACATACTTTATATATTTTTTATCTTTTTTACTTCCCCTTGCTATTCTCCGGAAAATATCGTAATATATTTTTGAAAAAAGCTGGAGGTTCACATTATGAAAAAGCTGTGGGAATTATATGTTACGTTTCTTCGTGTGGGCGGCCTTACGTTCGGCGGAGGCATGGCGATGCTGCCCATGCTGAAAAAAGAGGTCATCGAAAAAAAAGGCTGGACCAACGAGGAAGAGCTGCTGGATATCTATGCCATCGGGCAATGTACCCCGGGCATCATCGCGGTCAACACCTCGACCTATATCGGCTATGAACAGGCCGGGATCATCGGCGCCGTATGCTGTACCCTGGGTATGGTCACCCCATCCCTGATCATCATCACTCTGATCGCCACCATATTAAATCGGTTTATCGCGGAGCCCCTGGTGGTCCACGCGCTGTCCGGCATCCGGGTCGCGGTCTGCGCCATGATGCTCAATACGGTCATTTCCCTTGCCAGAGCAGGGATCAAGGACAAGCTTGGAGTGCTTTTGTTCCTGGCCGGGTTTCTTCTTGCTACGTTCTCACCGATTCCTACGATCGTGCTGGTTGTGTGCGCGGCTGTGATCGGAATCTTCGTAAATATCAGAAAGGAGAAGGCTGGATCATGATCTATCTGACTTTATTTATAGAATTTTTCAAAATCGGTTTATTCTCCATCGGCGGCGGCATGGCTACAGTGCCTTTCCTGATGGATCTGGCGCAGAAATACCCCTGGTTCACTGCTTCCGAGCTGGCGGATATGATCGCCATCAGCGAGAGCACGCCCGGCCCCATCGGAATCAATATGGCCACTTACGCAGGCTTTCACGCTGCCGGGATTCCGGGCGCCGTCCTGGCCACCCTGAGCCTGGTTTCTCCTGCTATCATTATCATTGTCATAATCGCAAAATTTATGTCTGATTTCAGTGAAAACAAATATGTCCGTGCCGCATTTTACGGCATACGTCCCATGATCGCGTCGCTGATCGGATATGCTGTATGGCAGATTGCTGTCATTACCTTTGCAGACCTGACACAGCCAAGGCCTGTGTTCCATTACTCTTCCATGGGCATCTGTCTTGTGGTCTTTCTGCTGCTGCAGTGGAAGCCATTAAAAAAGCTCCACCCGATCCTCTGGATCGGCTGCGGAGCCATACTTGGAATTTTATTCCGGCTGTAAAGATCTGATAACGCCTGCACCCTCTGATGGATGATATCCTGTGCGGCTGGACGATACTCACAGCAGATTTCCGACCGTAAGTGTATCTGGCGCTCAGGATATATCACTTCCGGGAACAGGCGTATTTTTGATAATCTTCCGAAAGGATCTGTGCCAGTTCTTTCACAGATTTCTCACCAGTTCTTTTAAAACGTTCTCGCAGCGCAGGATGTCTGCTATGGGAACAGATTCCTGAGGCTTGTGAGCCAGCTCCAGGTCGCCCGGACCATAGGACATCGTGTTTTTGTTTCCCAGTTTTCCCGCAATCACCGCAGTATCCGTATATCCTGGAAATACCCCTGTTTCTGCGGGCCTTCCTTCCACCTTTCTGCAGGAATCCTGGAGCCTGCTGAACAGCTCGGAAGTCTCGTCCATCTCAATAGCGGGACGGTCCCCGGTGATCCGATAGGTCACCTTTGCCTTAGGAACCGCTTTCTCTGCCTCCTCCGCCGCTTTTTTCACCATATGCTCCCCGTCCTCCTTTGTATAAGGAGGGACAAGCCGCATATCCACAGTTACCGTACACTGCTCCGATACCACATAGGGCTGGCTTCCGCCCGAAATCCGGCCAAAAGAGACCGTCGACGCTCCCATCTGCGGATGCCGCGCAAGCTGCGTAAAATCTTTTCGTATACTGGAGATGACCTCTGCCATCGCCGCAATGGCATCTGCCCCCTTCCATGGCGTCGCTGCATGGGCCGTGATCCCCTCCACGGATATTTCGAACCAGAGACGCCCCTTATGGGCCGCCTGCAATTCCCCGTTGGTAGGCTCCATATCCAGTACCAGAGAGTCCCTTGCAATCCATCCCGATTCGATCGCTTTTTCCGCCCCGGCCATATTTCCCTCTTCATCTACCGTACCAATCACCTTCAAGGTCCGACCGGCCATATTTCCATCCCGAAAATGCTCCGCCGCACTTTGAAATGCGGACAGCGCACAGGCAAACCCGGATTTCATATCGCAGGAACCCCGACCGTACAGCCGATTTCCCCTGATCTCCCCGGAAAATGGGTCTTCCTCCCATCCACTGCCTGCCGGGACGGTATCCATATGGCAGATAAAGATGCATTCCGGCTTTTCTTCCTTTCCCGGCAGGGAAAGCATCACATTATTCCTGCCGGGCAGCACTTCCTCTGTCCGAATCGTGACACGGTCATTCGTGTTTTGAAGCTCTTGTCCAAAAGAAAGCAAAAACTGTTCCATCCCTTTTTCACCGGTACCCGGATTCGTACTGTCGATCCGTACCATCTGTTGCGTCAGCTTAACCGCAAGTTGATTTTGTTCCATGATCTTCCTCCATATCCTTCCCCGTGAGCAGGTACATTTTTCATCATCTAAGACAGCAGGAACTGTGCAAATACGTAATTGCTGATATCAATTCCTCTCTTTGTAAGTCTTATCGTTTCTTTCTCAATCTCCAAAAGGCCATATTCCCGCAGCTTTTTTAACGTTTCTCCATAAACGGTATCCACAGGAATGCCGAACAAACGGAAAAATTCGGATTTTCTCACACCGCACATCATCCGCAGTCCAAGAAACATGAACTCCTCCATTTCATCCTTTTTAGACAGAAATTGCTCTTCTTCACAGATCTTCCCCGGATCTCCGGCACAGGCCAGATATGTTTCCATATCCGGCGTATGGCAAAACCGAGTCGTTCCGATCAGCGACGAGGAGCCAAGCCCGATCCCAAGGTACGCTTTCCGCTGCCAGTAACCAATATTATGCCTGCAGGCACAGCCCGGCTTTGCGTAGTTGGATATCTCATATCTGGCATATCCGTATTCCGTTAAGATGTTCTCCGTCTCCTCATACATGAGCCGCTCCGTCTCTTCATCCGGCAGGGGCGGATACTGCTGGTCATCTGATCCGGACGCGCCGGCCGGATCTGCCGGACCCTGTGCTCCGTCCCGCGCGTCCTGAGAAGCGTCCTTTTTTGCTCCTCTTCCCCTGTCCTCTGACTGCGGGTCTCTCGGCCCATTGCTGTACCATTCATAAAAAGGAGTTCCTTCTTCAATGATCAGGCTGTATACGGATAGATGCTCCGGTGCGAGCTCGACTGTTTTTCTCAGTGTCTCCCTCCAACTCTCAGGAGTCTGCCCCGGGATCGCGGAAATCAGATCGATATTTACATTTTCCATTCCTGCCTGCCGGACCAGTCTCCAGGTATCCAGAAACTGCCGGTGATCATGAATCCTTCCCAGCATCCGCAGCTCTTCGTCCCTTACAGACTGCAGTCCGATGGAGATCCGGTTCACCCCGGCTCCTTTCCAGGCCAGAAGCTTTTCCTCTGTCACGGTTCCCGGGTTCGCCTCCATGGTGATCTCCGCCTCAGGATCCACCCGGAACGTCTCCCGGATTGCGGAAAAAACAGCCTGAATCTGGGTTGAGGACAGGATCGAAGGCGTTCCCCCGCCGATAAAGACTGTAGGCACATGACATGACGCATACCGTTTTCCATACCCCCTGATCTCCCGGATCAGGGCATTTACATATTCCTGACGCAAATCCTCTTTCGACGGGAAGGATAAAAAATCGCAGTAGGCACATTTCCGGACACAAAACGGAATATGCACATATAATTCCAGTTCATTCACAATCTCACCAAGTCCCCTGTTAATCTGTTACTATAATGACCGGATGCCGCGCGGCAAGTGCATAGTACGCGCGGACAGTAAGTTAATCCTCATCCAGCTTCAACACGCTCATAAATGCCTTCTGCGGGATTTCTACATTTCCCACCTGGCGCATCCGCTTCTTGCCTTCCTTCTGCTTTTCCAGAAGCTTTTTCTTTCGGGTGATATCGCCGCCGTAGCACTTCGCCAGCACGTCCTTGCGCAGGGCCTTGACCGTCTCCCTGGCAATGATCTTGCTTCCGATGGCCGCCTGGATCGGGATCTCAAACAGCTGCCGCGGAATTTCTGATTTCAGTTTTTCGCACATCTTTCGTCCGCGCTCATAAGCCGTTCCGCTGTGGACGATAAAGGACAGGGCATCCACCTCTTCCTTATTGATGAGGATATCCAGCTTCACAAGCTCTGACCGTTCGTAGCCCATCAGCTCGTAGTCGAAGGAAGCATATCCTCTGGACCTGGATTTGAGTGCGTCAAAGAAGTCATAGATGATCTCATTGAGGGGCAGATGATAATGCAGCACGGCCCGCTTTTCTTCGATATATTCCATGCTCTGGTAAGCCCCCCGGCGCTCCTGGCACAGGTCCATGATCGCTCCGATAAATTCTGAGGTCACCATGATCTCCGCCTTCACCAGAGGCTCCTCCATATATTCGATCTCCGCCGGATCCGGCAGATTGGTAGGATTGGTCAGGTCGATCACCTCTCCGTTGGTCTTATGCACCTTGTAGATTACACTGGGCGCGGTAGTCACCAGGTCCAGATTGTACTCCCGTTCCAGACGTTCCTGGATGATCTCCAGGTGCAGAAGGCCCAGGAAGCCGCAGCGGAAGCCAAAGCCCAGCGCAACCGAGGTCTCCGGCTCAAACTGCAGGGCCGCGTCGTTGAGCTGCAGCTTTTCCAGCGCATCCCGAAGATCCGGATATTTTGCCCCGTCCGCCGGGTACATGCCGCAGTACACCATAGGGTTCACTTTTTTATATCCCGGAAGGGGCTCCTCACAGGGACGCCGCGCATCCGTCACGGTATCTCCCACCCGGGTATCCTTTACATTTTTCAGGCTGGCGGTGATATATCCTACCATACCGGCACTCAGTTCCTCACACGGGATAAACTGCCCGGCGCCGAAATACCCGACCTCCACCACTTCCGCCTTTGCCCCGGTAGCCATCATCAGGATCTGCGTCCCTTTGCGGATCTGTCCTTCCTTGATCCGGCAGAACACGATCACGCCCCGATAGGAATCATACACGGAATCAAAGATCAGCGCCTGCAGCGGTGCCTGCGGATCGCCTTTGGGCGATGGAATCTGCCGGATGATCTCTTCCAGGACGTCGTCCACATTCAGCCCCGTCTTTGCGGAGATCAGCGGCGCCTCCTGGGCGTCAATACCAATCACATCCTCAATCTCCTCCTTGACACGCTCCGGCTCTGCGCTGGGCAGATCAATCTTATTGATCACGGGCATGACATCCAAGTCATGATCCAGCGCCAGGTAGACATTTGCCAGGGTCTGGGCTTCCACCCCCTGGGCCGCGTCCACCACCAGGATCGCCCCGTCGCAGGCTGCCAGGCTCCGGGAAACCTCATAGTTAAAATCCACATGCCCCGGCGTATCGATCAGATTGAAAATGTATTCTTCTCCGTTTCTTGCCTTGTAAACCGTGCGCACCGCCTGGGCCTTGATGGTAATGCCCCGCTCCCGCTCCAGGTCCATGTTGTCCAGCACCTGGGACTGCATCTCCCGGCTGGTCAGAAGCCCGGTCTTCTCAATGATCCGGTCTGCCAGTGTGGATTTCCCATGATCTATATGGGCAATAATACAAAAATTCCGTATTTTACTCTGTTCTATCTCTGCCACGTCTCTTCCTCCTCAATCACGACGAATAGTATCTGCTTTCGTACAGGCAGCGCGGTAAATGGGCTATCCTGTGCTGAGCAGTTACGATGAATATTTCACAAGAAACAATTCCACTGCCAGATGGTCGGTCAGCCTTCCGGTCTTCACGGACTGCTCCAGCTCAGCGCCTTCCTCCATGATGGCCCTTAACTCCCGGCCCGGGAAATGCTTCGCCTGATCCATATACTTTCCGGCCACAAACGGGTGCAGTCCGGCCTTGGAGGCAATCTCTTTTCTCCCATATCCGGCTTTCAAAAGCCCTTTCACCTGGAGCAGGAGCCGATACTGCCGGATCATCAAAAATAAGATCCGCATGGGCGGTTCCTTTAGGGCCAGAAGATCATAATATAACTCCAGTGCTCTTCTCTGTTTCTTCTGTGCCACCGCATCCACCATCTCGAAAATATGGTTGGTAATCTGGGTCACACAGACTGCGTCCACGTCCTCTTTGGTAATCGAGTCCCGGCCGAAGGTATAGCAGAACAGCTTTTCCAGCTCCTTCGTGATATTCTCCATATCGGTTCCTGTTTTATTCAGGAAATATACGATGGTCTGCTCACTGACCTGCCTGTTTTCCTTCCGAATCAGCCCGGCCACCCAGCGCTTCAAGGTCGCTTCATCCTGAAAGCCCAGCTCGACCGCGCGTCCCTTGGCCTTCACTGCCTTATACAGTTTGCTCCGCTTGTCCACTTCATTTTCCACGAAAAGGAAGCTGGTAGTCTCCGGCAGCTCCTTGATATAATCCGCCAGATCTGTTCCGCCGCTTTTGAAAAAGCCCGAGTTCTCAAACACGATCAGCCTTCGCTCCGCAAAAAACGGCATAGTCTCCGCCAGGTCGATGACTTCCCTGATCTCGATGCCCTTCCCTTCATAACAGGCATAATTCATAGTGTCCCCTTCGGGAAGCATAGCTCTGGTCAAGCGGTCCCTGTACTGCCTTTTCAGATAGCCCTCTTCTCCGAAGAGAAGATAGATCTGCTTCAATTGTCCTGCCTTTAAATCTTCATTCAAACTTTTCATAGCTTCTATATTATATAGGAAAACGTTCTATTTTGCAAAGCATTTCCTTACATATGCGGTAATCGCATGTTCTACAAAAGAATTGTTCCCAAATATCCTTCCATATCCACCCTGCTTCCATCTGTTTTCACCGTCACTGCCCCGCAATCCTGCGTACTGAATAGCCGACACCCAAGCTGCCTCAGCCGTTCCAGTGTCTCCTGGTGCGGATGGCTGTATCGGTTGTTCCGTCCTGCGGAAATAAATCCGACCGCTGGATCTGCCTCTTCCAGAAATGCATCTGAGGTAGAATTTTTTGATCCATGATGGGCCACCTTCAGAATATCGTATTTTTGTAAAACCCCGCTTTCTGTCAGTGCATATTCTCCATCCCCTTCTACATCTCCTGTAAAGAGCATATCAAATTTCTGGTATTTCAGAGCAAGCACCATGGATGAAGCGTTTCCAATCTCCCCGCCGTAATCCTCGGCAGGCGCCAGACAGGTAAGCGTCATCCCGCCATCTTGGACCTGCTGCCCTTTCCGAATCGTCACCGCTTTTGTTCCATAGCCTTCCGCTTTTTTGGCCAGCTCCAATAGCACTTCGTCCAGCACCTGTTCATCCGGCAGCACCAGTGTACGGATCCGGATCCCCATAGTCTGATTTTCCAGAAGCTCCTCTACCCCGTTGATGTGGTCAGCGTCCCCGTGGGAAATGAACACATAATCCAGTTCGCGGACTCCCCGGGATTTTAAAAAGGGCTCAATCCGGTAGGTTCCCACCTTTGACACATCCGTGCTTCCGCCGTCGATCAGATAATGCCTGCCGGAAGGCGTTCGGATATACAGTCCGTCCCCCTGCCCCACGTCAAGCATGACAGCCTGCAGTTCTCCCTGCTTTCCATGGCTGCACGCGCAGGTCAGGCAAAAAACGGCCGGCAGCATCACCATTACCGTTCTCACGAAATGTGTCTCACGCCTGATGTCTCCTGTCTTTTCTTTCTCCACTTTCCGAGTTTTTCCGCACGGTTCTTTTTCATTTTGCTTTCGGGACCGGATGGAGTCCAGCCCGGCCATACATCCGCCAAGCAGAACGATATAATAGGCTGCCATCCATATTTTCCCGGGTCGGCCGACCACGATCCTGGCAGCGGGCAGCCCCATGGACATCCCGCAGGCCCTTTCATAAACCCACAGGATGCCTTTGCAGACCTGCAGAATCCCCATTCCCCCGCCTGCCCACAGCATAGACAGCGCCGAGCCGGCAATCCCCGCGCCAAGGATCACAGACATCAGCGGAACCACCAGGAGATTCAGCAGCAGGGAATACAGAGGAAATTCAAAGTAATAATACAGCATCACCGGAAGCAGCATCAGATGAATGGACAGCCCGGCACACAATGGCCTTGGGGCCGCATGAAATCCATCCAGCACCGGATACACCAGCACGATCCCCAGGATTGCCCCGAAGGACAGCAGGAAACCGGCATCCAGCAGATACAGGGGCTGCCACAGCACCACCACTGCCGCGGCAGCGGCCAGGCTGGTGGGCAGATCGTAGGTCCTTCCGGACATGTCCGCTCCGATCCGCACCAGAAACATGACCAGCGCCCGCAGGCTGGACACCCCCCACCCGATCATCAGCGTATAGAGCATCAAAAACAAGATTCCGGCAAGACCCGCCTGCAGAAATGACAGACCGGATTTTCGCAGCAGCTTATAAAATCCGGTTCCGAGAAAGGACATATGTAGACCGGATATCGCCAATATATGGCCGATCCCGCTTTTCTGATACAGTTCCTTTAGTTCGGGATCCAATTCGCTCTTATCTCCCAGCAGGATTGCGGACATGCTGTTTCCATAATACTCTCCCAGAGCGGACACCAGCCGTTCCTTCCAGCGGCAGCGGAACACGCTCAGTCCTTCCCGGATATGCCATACCCGGGATTCCATAATCTGAACATCTTCAGCCCACACACTGGCATGGATCCCCTGTTTCTGATAATAAAATTTTTGATCAAAATTCCCCGGATTGGAAGCCTCCTGAAAAAAACGGACTTCTCCGGTAAGATTGAGTTTGTTGCCGACGGCAATTTCTTTTACTTCCTGAATATTGTGATCTTGAAAAGCTTGTGATTTATCACGTTTGACATAAACAAGAATTTTCGATTCTTCAATGATCTGTTCTTTCAGACGGACCTGATTGTCCGTCAGATAATAAACCTGGTATTTTGGTTTTTCTTCTCTCCGGGAGACAGTTCCCGTGAGGCTTACCGCCTCTCTGTCCTCGACGGCCAGTTCCAGCGGGGAAGGCCTCAGATCCTTTGCGATCCGAAGCCCACCCACAAGAACCGCCTGTATCCCGATCAGCAAAACCATAGCCAGGCAGAGCGGTCTTTTTGTCATTCTTCCTCCTTCTCTTCTTCCCAGGACAGATCCCGTTCCAGCGGCTGAGACAGGTCCACGGTCTCCTGGTAGGACGCATTCTTCTCTCCGTTGACCATGATCTGCACGCTGCCCGCGCCGGTTCCTTCCAGCAGGGAATTTACGAGGGAATAAATGGCTACCTCCGGCCGGACGTCATAGACGCTGTTGAGAAATTCCGAGTCAAAATTGACGTAGCAGGTTCCCTCCTTGACCGTCACTCCCAGAAGCGCGGCTGAGGGATTCAGCGTCGGATAAGCCCCGCTTTTTTTCGGACCTCCCATCAGCTTTTCCACGATCAGCTTCTCCCTGGGAACATTGGTGTTATATCTGACATCCATCTGCTGCCGGACCAGCTGGTCGCCGGACTCATTTGCAAAAAACAGAGTCAGCGTTGTCTGCTCATAGGCGCTGGGGGAAGAGCCGGCGCTCTCCGCAAAATCATCCCCGTTCAAAACCCCCAAGACCTTGCCGGACTCATTTTTCAAGTTTTCCTCTTCTACGGTGATCCATACTCCGTTGATCCCGTCCAGCCGCACCAGTGTCTGCACCACCGCGGCGCGCACCAATTTTTCCTCAATGGAAGGGATCTCATTATATTTTTTATTAAAATCAATATATGCAATATCATGCTCTACCTTTAGGGACTTTACCTTGACATTCTCCGGAATGGCAGGCATATATTCAATGTCCTCCGACGGGCTCGCCATTTTTTCCAGCGCTGTCTCCGCCCCGTCATTTGGCGTCTCCTGCGAAATGTCGCAGACTAACTTAAACAGGCCGGTCCCTTCGCCGTTGATACAGTAGACAAAATCTTCCCCTTCTTCGATCTTTGTCTGTTTTGCACAGGACGGAAGCAGACACAGCAGACAGCAGGCTGCCGCGCCTGCGGACATCCATCTCTCTTTTCTATTTTTCATCCTGTTCCCCCTTATCTGATATGTCTATAAGGCCTGGGCCGATACATAGATCATAGGCACCCGGACCGTAAATGTAGTCCCCTCGCCTGGATTGCTGTATACCTTGATGGAGCCCCGGTGTATGATCACCGCATTTCTTGCAATGGCCAGTCCGAGACCCGTTCCTCCAATCTCCCGGGAATGGGACTTGTCCACCCGATAAAAACGTTCGAAAATATGATCCTGGTCTTCCTTCGGAATCCCGATTCCGGAATCCGCCACCTTGATATAAAAGAACTTGTGGTCCGCATTCAATGACACATGCACCCACCCGCCCTCGTTGTTATATTTGATCGCGTTTTCCACCAGATTGGACACTGCCAACGTCATCTTCACCTCGTCAATCTCCGCTGTCACAGGACGAAAGCTCTCCAGGACGACCTCCACATTCTTCTTCTCCGCAATGGGCTTGAGCCGCTTTAAGATCAGCTCCAGAAGCTGATTGATATTAACCGGCGCAATGTTCAAATCCGGAGCGGTCTTGCCCATCTTCACCAGGGTCAGCAGATCATTGATGATGTCGTTCTCCCGATCGATCTCTTTCGCAATGTCCTCCATAAACTCCTGATACAGCTCCACAGGCACCTGCTCCTGCAGCACAAGGGAATCTGCCAGCACCTTCATGGACGCCAGCGGGGTCTTGAGCTCATGGGACACATTGGACACAAATTCCTCCCTGGAAGCGTCCACCGTTTTCAGCCTTCCCAGCAGCTTGTTAAATGCCTCGGAAATCTGCCGGGTCTCCCGGTACGTATTGACATGCAGCTCTTCGTCCTCAAAGCCCTCCGTGATATTCTCGATGTCATTTCGGATCTTACCCAGGGGCTGTACCAGCAGATAGGCCACCAATACGGAAAAAGCCAGCATCAGGATCCCGATGATCCACAGGATCCCCCTGCCCTTTGTATAAAAAATCCGCAGGCTGTCCTCAATCGTGTCCGTAGACACACTGGCGAGCATCACCCCGGTAATCTCCTCCGACCCGGACTCCGTGATCGGGGAGGTCACCTCAATATAGCGGTTTTTCTTGTCATAATAATTGGTGCTTTCTCCCTTCATGCACCGGATGACATTTTCCGAAACAATCGTCTTGCCTTCGTCCAGGGCATAGGTATCCTTGATCACCGTCAGCTCTCTGTTGACGATCATGACCCGTCCGTTATAAATATTAGTCAACTGTGTCAGGCTGACATTGACGACTTCGGAAGAATTATCCACCAGATAATTGTAGCTGTTCAGCTGATCACATAGAATTGTGCATTGATTCTGTATTTCCGCCGTGCGCAGAGAAACCGCCCTGGATTCATATGCTTTGATGATCCCCATATAAGCAATGATTCCCGGCAGTATCCCTGCACATAAAATAACCACTATAATCCGAAAATACAGGCTTCTTATGATAGTATCTCTGATCTGAAAATGAAATTTAGCCTTTGAAATAGTAACCAACTCCCCACTTGGTATGGACGTACTGCGGTTCGCTTGGATTGATCTCGATCTTCTCCCTCAGCCTTCTGATATGTACATCTACGGTTCTGGCGCCTCCGGGATAGTCTGCGCCCCACACGATGTTCAGCAGATTCTCTCTGCTGTATACCTTATTGGGGTTCGTGGCGAGAAGCTCCAGCGCGTCAAATTCTTTTGCTGTCAGGTTGATCTCCCGTTCTCCGATAAATACTCTCCTGCTCTCACAGTCGATCTTCATATTGCCCTTGACGAGTATGGTGCTCTGAGGAGCCTCCTCCTTACGCGCGGTCCTGCGCATGATCGCCTTGATCCGGGCTTTTACCTCGAGAATATTAAAGGGCTTGGTGATATAATCATCTGCGCCGTATTCCAGTCCCAGGATCTTGTCCATGTCTTCGCTCTTCGCTGTAAGCATCACTACCGGCATATCGGAAAATTCCCGGATCTGCTGGCAGACCTCAAAGCCGTCCAGCTTCGGAAGCATCACGTCGAGAATAACCAGGTCGTACTCGCGCTTCCTCGCAAGGCTGAGCGCTTCTTCCCCGTCATACGCACAATCGACCTCCATGCCGTCCTGTTCCAGACTGAATCGAATCCCTTTCACAATTAACTTTTCATCATCCACAACTAAGATTTTTTTCGCACTCATATGACTCTTCCCTTTAATTTACTGTAATATCATCTTTGAGTTTATTGAATACCCCTTCTTTAATTCCCTCCACCTTCATCAGGTCCTCAATGCTCCCAAAAGGTCCGTTAGACTCCCGATACACGATGATACTTCCGGCTCTCGTATCCCCGATCCCATTCAGAGTCTTCAATTCCTCTCTGGAAGCAGTGTTGATATTTACCTTGCCGCCGGCATTACTGCCGGGCGGGCCGCTGTCGGGTACTGCAGGCTGTAAGCCTGCGGCTGCGTCTCCACCGGCGCTGCCGGATAAGAAATACCCATCCAGTCCCTGACGGACTTCTTCATCTGTGGGAATATAAAGCCTCTCACCGTCTGACACGGCCTGGGCCTGGTTGATGCTCTCTTCCGCTCCGTCCTCCCGGACGCCGCCTGCACGCGCAATGGCCTCATAAAGCCTTGCGCCGGCCTCCAGTTCATAGACTCCGGGCGTGTTCACCGCCCCGCATACATATACAAAAATATGTTCCGTACTGCCTGAGCCCGCATCCGCGTTCCCAATCTCCTGTAAGTTTCCTGCTGCTTTTCTGTCTCCGGTTTCCTCTGTGCTGCCAGAACCGTCCCTTTCCGGGGAAATGTCCTGATCTGCGGTATCTTCTTCCGTTCCCCGGCTGTCTTCCAGTCGGAGCGTCTCCAGCTGATCCGTACTCTTACGTCCGCATCCCGCAAACCAGAAGCATACCGTACATAAGCCCAGCATTCCTGCTGCTGTCCGCAATCTTTTTCTGTTCATGTCTCATCCTCACAGAGAAAACCAGTGCAAACCCCTTTACACCAGACATATCTATTGTATCGAATTCGTGCCTAAATTACAATAGGTAAAAATATTTTTATCTTTATTTTATCATTATGGCTGGTAAAACGGGCTGCGGCATTCTATCTTTCCCACTGGAAAATAGCGATCCCGACAAGAGCCAGAACAAGCCCTCCTGCCTTGACCCAGTCCCAGGGCGCCTTCTCCATGCCGAACAGACCGAACAGCTCGATCAGATATGCCACTGTCAGCTGCGCGATCACGATCAGCAGTGCGGATTTTGCCGGTCCCAGTGCCCCGACGCTCTTGATCACCGTCCAGGTAATCCCGGCCCCGATGGCTCCTCCCAGCAACATATACCTGGGCTCTACCCTGGTGATGGCAGAAATATCATCCCGGCCCATGACCAGCCACATGACAAAGCAGACAGCAAAGGCGCTGAGCTGCACCCAGGCATTGGAGACCCACATCCCGGCCGTCTTTGTCACCTGGGTATTAAATACCCCCTGTATGCTCATCAGAGCTCCGGATAACAGTGCGATCAAAAACCCAATCATTCCACATATACCTCCATACCTACGTGATCGGACCATGCCTGCTGCCTGTTCTTCTAAAGAAGCAGCAGGATTTGTCCGGCCTGAGGATAGTATGCTCTGATCGTCATTTTTTATTCGCCGGCCCCAAAAAAGTGACAGGCACGGAGCCGCCGACTCTGCATAAAGCTTGACACCCGCAAACGATCTGCATAATACAGTCGGCAGCGCCGCGCCTGTCAGGGAACTGCCGCGAGGCAGATCCTGAAATCAGGACAGCGCCCTTTTCAGTTTTTCGATCATTTCATCCACATGTTTTTCTTCGATGATCAGCGGCGGAAGAAGCCGGAGTACGTTCCCTTCCGCAGAGATCACCAGAAGTCCCTCTTCCAACGCCCGGCGGTTCACCTCCGCAAACGGTTTTGTGAGCACCAGGCCCTGCATCAGTCCTTTGCCCCGCCGTTCCAGGATGCAGTCTGTTTTTTCCGTCAGCTCATCCAGACGCGCCGTCAAATAAGGTTCGATCTTTTTTACATGCTCCACGATCTGCTCTTTTTCAAAAATCTCCAGTACCTTGCGTACCGCCATGCAGGCCAGAGGATTTCCGCCGTATGTGGTCCCGTGGTCCCCAGGCTTTAAGGACTGCTCCGCCACACGCTCCGTCATGGCGAATGCCCCCACCGGAATCCCGTTTCCGATGGCTTTTGCCATGGTCATGATATCGGGGCGCACACCGTAGCCCTGCCATGCAAACATGGTCCCGGTCCGTCCCATACCGCACTGCACCTCATCGCAGATCATCAGGATATCCTGCTCGTCGCAGAGCTTCCGGATGCCTTCCATAAATTCCTGCGCCGCAGGATGGATCCCGCCCTCTCCCTGGAGCGGTTCCAGGATGATTCCGCAGGTTTTTTCACTAACCAGCGCCTTCACGCTGTCCAGATCGTTATACTCTGCAAAATGTACCCCCGGAAACAGCGGCTCGAAGGGCTCCCGGTACTCCGGGTGCCCGGTGATGGACACCGCGCCTACGGTCCTGCCGTGGAAAGAATGGTTCATGGCGATAAACTCATACCGTCCGGACTTCTTTGTCCAAGCATACTTCCTGGCAGCCTTTAACGCTCCCTCAATAGCTTCCGCCCCGCTGTTCGTAAAAAATACTTTATCCATGCCGGACGCGTCAGCCAGAGCATCGGCAGCCGCCCCGCAGTTTTCATGGTAATACAGGTTGGATATATGGCTCAGCTTATCCAGCTGTGCTTTCAGCGCGTCGTTTAGCTCCGCATTGTGATACCCCAGCCCGTTCACTCCGATCCCGGCCGCAAAATCAAGATATTGCTTTCCTTCTGTATCATACAGATACACGCCTTCCCCATGGTCCAATGCCACCGGGAAACGATTATAAATATGCAGCAGATGCTCCTCTGCCCCTCGGATCTTCTCATTCACCATCATAATACCTGCTTTCTGCGTCATTTAAGATTGCCGTGCCGATTCCCTTGTTCGTAAAGATCTCCAGCAGCAGACAGTGGGGAATCCGTCCGTCCAGGATATGAACCCGGGAAACCCCGTTTTCAATGGCATCGATACAGTTCTGCAGCTTGGGCAGCATGCCCCCTCCGATATAGCCGTCCGTGATCAGCTCCCTTGCTTCCTCCGCCCGCAGCTCCGAGATCAGCGTTTTGGGATCCTCCGGATCCTTGTATACGCCCTCGATATCGGTCAGAAATGCCAGCTTTTCCGCCTTCACCGCGCGGGCGATGGCGCAGGCCGCGTCATCCGCATTGATGTTGTATGTCTGGTAATCATCGTCCATTCCCACCGGGCAGACAATGGGCAGAAAATCCTTTTCCAGCAGATCGAACAGGATCGCCCCGTTGACCTCCTTGATGTCTCCCACGAAACCGATATCCTGGCCGTCCGCATATTTTTTGTCTACCCGGAGAAGCGCGCCGTCCTTGCCGCTGATCCCGATGGCACGCACCCCCAGCTCCTCTACCAGCTGCACCAGTCCTTTGTTGACCTTTCCCAGCACCATCTCGGCCACTTCCATCGTATCCTCGTCGGTTACCCGCAGTCCGTTGATGAATCTCGGCTCCATGCCGACTTTTCCCACCCATCTGCTGATCTCCTTGCCGCCTCCGTGGACAATGATGGGCTTGAACCCGACCAGCTTCAAAAGAGTCACGTCCTGAATGACCTGCTTTTTCAGTTCGCCATCGATCATCGCGCTTCCGCCGTATTTCACCACAATGATCTTCCGGTTAAAACGCTGGATATAGGGAAGCGCCTCGATCAGGACCTGGGCCTTATCCAGATATTGCTGCATATTCTCATTCATGTTCTGTCCTTCTTTCTGATTCTTATGTGAACTGTTCAAAACGGCAGACCACAGACCCGTCTGCTGCCGTTCTGAATCGTTATGTCAACTCCTGTAATCCGCATTGATATCAATGTATCCGTGGGTCAGATCACAGCCCCAGGCTGCCGCCGCTGCCTCCCCTTCCTTGATGTCGGCAATGGCCGTCACCTCGGGCTGAGACAAAATCTCCGTTGCCTGTTCCTCGCTGTAATCGACAGCCGCCCCATCCCGGACGAGCTGCAGTTTTCCTGCCCGGCTCTCCAGATACAGATCCACCTTTTCCGGGTCAAACTCTGCCCCGGAATATCCCATGGCGCAGAGGATCCTTCCCCAGTTGGCATCGTGCCCCGCAACTGCGGCTTTGGTCAGGTTGGAGCAGACGATGGATTTTGCCAGGGTCTTTGCCTGCTCTTTGGTGGATGCTCCGATCACCTTCGCCTCAAACAGCGCGGTCGCCCCCTCGCCGTCCCCTGCCATTTTTTTTGCAAGCGTCTCATTAACATAATGCAGGGCTTTTGCAAACTTCTCGTACTCGGCCGTATCGCAGCGGATCTTCTCATTTTTCGCCATACCGTTTGCCAGGAGCAGCAGGGTATCGTTGGTAGAGGTATCTCCGTCCACGGAGATCATATTGTAGGTATCCTTTACATCCTCGCTCAGCGCCTTTTTCAATGCCTTCCTCGAGATTGCCGCGTCTGTCGTGACAAACGCCAGCATGGTACACATATTGGGATGGATCATGCCGGATCCCTTTGCCATACCGCCGATGGTCACAATCTTTCCTCCGATCTCGATCTGAACGGCAGCTTCCTTTTCCCGGGTGTCTGTGGTCATGATCGCCCGCGCGGCCTCATTTCCATGCTCCAGATCTCCTTCCAGTCCTGCGGAGAGCTTCTCAATCCCCGCTTTTACCCGTTCCATGGGAATCTGCATTCCGATCACGCCGGTGGAACCGATCAGCACGCCTTCCTTGTCAATGCCAAGCACCTCCGCCGCCTTTTCGGCTGTCTCACGGCAGATCCGCTCTCCCTCTTCCCCGGTACAGGCATTGGCAATCCCGGAATTGACGATCACTGCCTGGGATTTCATACCGCTCTCCACCACGGCCCTGTCCCATTTCACCGGCGCTGCCTTTACGATATTTGAAGTAAACGTGCCTGCGATCTTGCAGGGCTTTTCACTGTAGATCATTGCCATATCTGTGCGGTCCGCATATTTGATCCCCGCGGCAGCCGCTGCTGCCTGAAATCCCTTTGCGGCGGTCACTCCGCCCTTGATGATTTCCATCTCTTTCATCCTCTCTTTCTCTCTTAACGCTGCTGAAGCCTTTTCGCCTTTTCAGTTACCGTTCGCCGGCCAGTAAACTAGTGTACTCTGATCCGGTCATCTATGGAATCACTGTTGGTTAAAGGCCGTGATATTTTCCGTATTCAGTACAAAGTCATAGTAATTGAGATCCAGGCGTTCCGTCCACCCGATGGTATTCCAGAACGCATTTCCAATGTCATTTTTCGTAAACGCTATAAGGGAAACCTTGCTGATCTGTTCTGCCTTCAGCGCTTCCATGGCCCGCACTACCATCGCCTTGCCGATGCCCCGCCTTCTGTAGTCCTCATGCACGCACACATGATACAGGCAGCCCCGTCGGCCGTCATGCCCACAGAGAATGCTGCCTACCACCTTTCCATCCTCTACCGCCACCACGCTGGTGGTGGGATTCCGTTTCAAAAAACGCTCCACGCCTTCCCTGGAATCATCAATGCTGCGGATCCCAAAGCCCCTGATCGTCATCCAGAGCGCAAATACACCGTCATAGTCTTCTATCGTCATTGTACGTATCATACCATTCCTCCCAAAATGAATGCCGGGGCCGTTCCGCACAAAGAGTTCCCCGGATACCGCAGGTCACACGCTGACAAGATGCCCGCAGCTCAGGCCGGCCCGTCTCCCCTGTCACGGGAATAACGGCACAAGCTCCAGCCCCTCGGATTCTTTCAGCCCAAACATCAGATTCATGTTCTGGACCGCCTGGCCCGCGGCGCCCTTTACCAGATTGTCAATGGCACCCATCATGATGATCCTTCCGGTCCGGGGATCAATCTTGAAGCCAATGTCTGCATAATTGCTGCCTTCTACCCATCTTGTCTCCGGGCAGACACCGTTTTCCAGCACCCGGACAAATGCTTCGTCCCCATAATATCTGTCATAGATGGCTTTGATCTCCTCTTCATCGGTCTTCCTCTTCAATGACGCATATTCCGTAACCAGGATTCCCCGGTTCATGGGAACCAGATGGGGAGTAAAATTGAGCAATACCTTTTCACCGGCCGCATATCCCAGCTGCTCTTCAATCTCCGGCGTATGCCTGTGGGATGCCACTCCATATGCCTTGATACTCTCATTGACCTCACAGTACAGGTTCGGGACTTTGGCCCCTCTTCCCGCGCCGGAAACGCCGGACTTCGCGTCGATGATCAGCGTCCCCATATCAATCAGTCCTTCCTTTGCCAGGGGATACGCCGTCAGGATCGAGCAGGTCGTATAGCAGCCTGGATTGGCCACCAGCCGCGCCTTCTTCACATCCTCCCGGTTCACCTCGCACAGCCCGTAGACTGCCTCGGGCAGGAACTGAGGACTCTCATGGCGGATTTTGTACCACTGCTCATAGACGGACACATCCTTGATCCTGAAATCCGCGCTCAGATCAATGATCTTTACCTTGGACAAAATGTCTTCATTGACGAGCGACGCGCAGAATCCCTGGGGCGTGGCCGTAAAGATCACATCCGCCTGTTCTGCCAGTTCTTCCATATTATCATCCATGCAGGCCGCGTCTACGATCCGGAACATATTTCTGTAGACATCCGCATACTTCTGGTCAATATAGCTTCTGGAGCCATACCATACGATCTCCGTCTCCTTGTGGACGGACAGAAGCCTCACCAGCTCGCCTCCCGCATATCCGGTCGCTCCGATAATTCCTGCTTTGATCATCCTTTGCACATCCTTTCTCATATAACCAGTAAACATCATATGTTACTGTTCACACCCTTTGGGTGCTCCAGTAACAGTATCCAGCCTATTTTAAGTCGCCTTCGGCGAGAGGCTGGATATTATGGCAAATGTCACTTTATTGGCCGGACGCCGTGCAGCAGGGTGCACGACGCCGTGTGAACAGTAACCATCATATACCTGTTCTTATCTAAAGTAAAGTTTTTTCTTCTTAGCTTTTCGGGAACACTTGCATAATTATACATCCAAAATGAATAATATGCAAGTTTTTTCTTTTTTTCTACATTTATTATCATGGCGGTGATGCCGCAATGAACGTTACTGTGAGCGCCCGGTCAGGGTGTGAACAGTAACCAATGAACATCTGTTCTTTTTATAAAGCGATGTTGATTCTTGAAAAAAGAAGTGATTTATGTTAGCATGGAACAAAGAAACGAGGTGAGTCACTCATGCATACCAATGAATCTGCTGAAAACTATCTGGAAACCATATTGATCCTGAGCGAATCCCGTCCGGTGGTGCGTTCCGTCGATATCGCGGCCGAGCTTGACTATAAAAAATCAAGCGTCAGTGTTGCCATGAAAAAGCTCCGTGAAAATAATCATATTACCGTAACTCCGGAAGGCTTTATCTATCTGACCGAGAGCGGGAAGGAAATCGCGGATCGGATCTATGAACGCCATAAACTTCTCTCCTCCTGGCTGGAGCAGCTCGGAGTCGATCCGGAGGTTGCCGTTGCCGATGCCTGCAGGATCGAGCACGTCATCAGCGCGGAAAGCTTTGAGGCCATCAAAAAGCATATTCTATAGAAAGAAAAGAGAGACATTCACAGCAGGGTGTACGTCTCTCTTTTTATTTTCCATCCTTGATTCAATCCAGGATCTTATTCAGAGTACTGAACAGGTTGTCAATATCGATCGGCTTTGCAATATGGCCGTCCATACCGCATCTCAGAGCCGCCTGTTTGTCTTCCTCAAACGCATTGGCTGTCATCGCCAAGATCGGAATCCCGGCAAGCTCCCGGTCATCCAATGCACGGATCTCCCTGGTCGCCTCATATCCATTCATCACCGGCATCTGGACATCCATGAGCACAAGCTGATAATATCCATGCTCTGAACGGCTGAGCATATCCACGGCGATCTGACCGTTTTCCGCAATCTCGACTTCAAAACCCGCGTCTCCCAGGATGGCCTCCGCGATCTCCTGGTTCAGTTCATTGTCCTCCGCCAGCAGGATACATCCGGTATGAAAATCCAGCCGCTTGTTCTCGTCAGGCTTGCTCTCCTCTGCCTCATCCGCATTCACGATCGAATACAGGCAGCTCCGAAGCTCTGAGAAAAACAGCGGCTTGCTGCAGAATGCGGTGACCCCTGCTTCCGTCGCCTCTTCCTCAATATCCGACCAATCGTATGCGGTCAGGACAATGACCGGCACATTGCTTCCTGTTTCCTTCCGGATCCTACGGGTCACCTCCACGCCGTTCATATCCGGAAGCATCCAGTCAATGATATACACGCAGTATTCATCCCCGCGCATGACTGCCTGGTGGGTGCGCAGTACCGCTTCCTTTCCTGACAGCGTCCATTCCGCTCGCATTCCGATCTGTCCCAGCATGTAGGACACGCTGTCGCAGGTATTAAAATCATCATCCACGACCAGCGCCCGGCAGTTCTTCAGTTCAGGAATGTTCTGAGGCTCCCTGGCACCGGAATGCAGACGGAACGTGAAGGAAACAATAAATTCCGTACCTACGCCCTGCTCGCTTTTCACTTCAATGGAGCCGTTCATCATATCCACGATATTTTTCGTGATCGCCATTCCCAGCCCGGTTCCCTGAATCCCGCTGATGGTACTGTTCTTCTCCCGTTCAAAGGGCTCAAATATATGGGATACAAATTCCTCGCTCATACCGATGCCGGTATCTCTGATGTGGAATTCGTAGCTTGCGTATTCTGTCGTCGGCCTGGGCTTTTCCATCACCCGCATACTGATGATGCCGCCTGCGGTCGTGTACTTGATGGCATTACTCAGGAGATTTAAAAGCACCTGATTGAGGCGGAGCTTATCGCAGTAAATGTCCTCATCCAGGACGTCTACCGTATCAATATACAGCTCCAGCTGCTTCGCATGGATATCCGACTGTACAATGCTCCTCAGGCCGTGCAGGATATCCGGCAGGCTGCAGAGTTTCTCTTCCAGATGCATCTTGCCGCTCTCGATCCGGCTCATGTCCAGCACATCGTTGATCAGACTCAACAGATGGTTACCCGAGGTCATGATCTTTTTCAGATACTCCTCCACCTGCTCTGGCCGGTCAATGTGAGTGATAGCAAGAGCCGTAAAGCCTACGATGGCATTCATCGGAGTCCGGATATCATGGGACATATTGGATAGGAATACGCTCTTCGCCTTGCTTGCCCTGTTGGCCTGCAAAAGCGCGTCCTGCAGCAGATTTTTCTGCTCCATCTCATTGCGGATCTCTTCATCCACACTGCGCAGCCCCAGAACGATGCCGTGTCCGTCCTTCCAGACACCCGCGCGCACGATCTTCAATTGATAATATTTCATCTCGCCGTCCTGGAACGTGCGGTAATTCACATAATAGGGATTCTTTTCCTCCAGTACCTTTTTGAGGTTTTCCAGTGAAAAGTCCTGACGCATCGTCTCCTGGTCTTCCTCATAGACGAACTTCTCTATGTATTGCTCCATGCTCTCCTGGAAGGAAAGTCTATCCGTAAAGATGTCTCCGAACAGCTTTCTGCTGCTGTCCCTCATCCGCAGCGAGCTGCCAGCTCCCGTATCCAGATCATAGAAACAGACAATATTATAATCAATACTGAGCGCCTGCACCAGCTCCATATGGCGTCGCTCTTTCTTTTCCTCCTGCTGCTTCTGAGCCGTGCAGTCCAACAGGAAACGCTGATAGAATAGCTCTCCTTTTTCTTTCAGAAGCTTGACATTTCCCATAATATGCAGGATTGAGCCGTCCTTATGTCCTACACGGTACTCCACGCTGACGCTGTCGCCCTCTTTTTTCAGTTCCCGGATGGATGCCCGGAGCTTCTCCTTATCCCCGTCTAACACGGAGGCCGCCACCATGTCAAAGCCTTCCGCCATCAGTTCATCCTGAGAATCATATCCCAAGATATTGAGTGCGGCACGGTTCACGCTGAGGATACGGGATCCATCCACGGAATGGGTCATAACGCCGCACTCCATGGTCGTAAAAATGGTCTCCAGAGTATGATTCTTCTGGACGATCTCCTGTTCATAGGCCCGCTCCTGAGTGATATCAATCGCAACTCCCACTGTCCCCATGACACTCCCGTCCAGATCGTACAGCGGAGACTTGTATGTGGTAAGAAGCCTGGTTCCGTCTCCGGTCTTCACCGTTTCCTCGGATACACAGGTCTTTTTCGTATTCATGACCTCAAGCTCTGATTCGATGCAGGCCGGGTCGTCATGCTCTACATCCCAGATATACGCGTGGCCGCGTCCCTCTACCTGTTCCTTGGTCTTATTGACCGTGCGGCAGAAACTGTCATTGACCTTGGTATGGATGCCCTTCTTGTCCTTATACCAGATCAGGTTCGGTACATTGTTAATGGTGGATTCAAAAAAATGGCTTGTCTGCCAGAAATCCCTGCTCACCTTACAGGTATGCTGCCATCTCAAAAAGCGGAAGCGGATCTCGTCGTCTGACATGGGCATAGTCCATATATCCTTGATCTCCGACAGTCTGTCTGTCAAAAGAAGAATCTGATCCTTCTCCGCAAGCAGGATCAGCTCCGCTTCCTTTTTCTTGGCCGAAAGCAGCTTCGGTACCGCTTCCAGGACATCCATGTCCTGCAGATCCACAAGAATCACATCCGCCTTCGCCGCCAGATCCGCATCCAGCCTGCTGCTCTCCGAAAATTCATGCGTAAAATGCGCAAGTGGAGACATTCCTTTTATGATCTCAAATAATTTTCGCTGATGACCTGCCAGGTAGAAATGCACATTACAATGGTACATACCTGTATATCCTCCTAAACTTACCCGTGATTCACTCAATGACTGTATCAAATATAGCATATCGATATTGCTTTTTCAAGCCTAAAATGCTATATTCGGGCGGGTCAGGGGCCTATGATAAGGTTTTGACTTTTTTTCATTTTATGATACAATACGCATAAGACATTGAAGGAGTCGATTATATGCATAATAATAAGAAGTCAGACTTAATTTTAGATTCCATGCAAAAGCTTATGCTCAAAAAGGATACCCGCTCCATCTCCGTCAGCGAGATTGCCAGGGAAGCGGGGATCGGCAAGGGAAGCATTTATTATTATTTCAAATCCAAAGAGGAGATTGTAGACGCCGTGATCGAGCGTTCTTATTCTGACGCGATCCGGCAGGCCCAGGAACTGGTACAGGCTCCCGGCCTGGACGCGCTGACCAAAATGGAGATCATCTTCCGGACCTGCCGAGATTCTTCCATAGAGCTCTCCCGGCAGGAAGCCGGCAGCTATATGGAGCTTCAGCAGAGCGCCCTGCTGCACCAGCAGTATATCTATATCATGATCCGCAACCTGCGCCCTATCCTGGCCGACATCATCCGCCAGGGCAATCAGGAGGGGACTATCTCCTGCAGCTCTCCGGATGAGGTGGCAGAGATCGTACTGATCATCCTGACGATAAAATTTGACACCTATCTGTCGAATTCCGATCTGACGCAGACGCAGAAAACGCTGGATGTATTTACTTATATGCTGGAGACCAGCTTTCAGATCGAGAAGGGGCGGCTGGATTATATCTGGTCGGAATAAAGCACATCAACAAGAGGGGGAATCATTTTATGAGCAGCAGAAAAGACAACTATTTTTCAATACTGGATACCGGAAATATGTTTGAGGATTCCGGACACCGCACCCGATTTAAAGAATTGCTGGATTGTTACGGGGATTTCCCCTTTTTTTCAAAAGGATTGTGCAAATGCATGTATCTCTCCGCCTGGGATGAGGAGCATTTCTGCATCATGCTGGAGATCCTGACCGACCTGAGCCTTGGCCGGGAGACGAGCACCCGGGAAATGCGGGTCAAGGGGGAAGCCCTTGCCGAAGAACGCCATGACGCGGAATATTATGTCTATCAGCTTTCCAACGCATTTCTTGACAATGCGCCCTACCGCCTGCCGGAAGCGGCAGAAATCCCGCCGGAGATCCTCCGCATCATCTCCCGCGCCCTCCAGGCAGCCGAGCTGATTGATCAGGCATAGCTGCACCGGCCTCCGTCCGATACGGCATTGGACAGGGGCCGCTTTTTGTACCGCCGTTGATATCGTATCGTGACCGCCTGTTTATTGATTCCTTAACACAGAACTACGATCTTTCTCGGGGTTGTCTGAGGCGGGACGCTTCTGGTGGTCACTGTATAATAAACCAGAAGGTACCTGTTTCCGATGTCGCAGAAAAAGTTCTGGCCGTTGACGGTCTCGATCTCTGTACTGCGTGCCTGATTCAGCTGAAGGGAATGATCCCGGGCAATCAGATCACTGTCAAAATATTTCAGATCGATCTGCTCATTTTTTCCAAGCACGGCAATGATCACTGCGCGGTATTGGGGAGGATAGATCATCGACACTGGCAGGGTCTTATCGTAAAATGCGGCTACCCGCGTTCCCGGGCGAAGCTGCCTGCAGTCGATCACCTCCGTCTCCTGATCTATGACAATGTTTACAATCCCCTCCTGCACGCGCAGGGTGACCATCTGGCTGCAGCAGCCGCTGCCCGTAAAATTCATGACAACGCCCACAGCCGAAACCAGATTACCATATTCCATAATAAAAGACTCCTTTCGCAGCGTACTTTAAAGCGCTGCTTTTTTATTTAAAATATGGAGTGCAGGCGGAAATGGTTCCTCGTCCCTGCTGCCGAACCGCAGATCCGAATACGGGATGCCCCTTGGGTATACCTTTTCGGACGAAGTCCGCTCGTCCCGCAGGGAGATGGGTTATGGGATGCCCCTTGGGTATACTTTTAACGATAGACAAAAAGTTCTGGAAATCTTGTACAAAGTGACAATTGACGTACAGGATATTTTGTGCGAAAATAACAGTAGTGTGATGTTAATTTAACATACCTTATCTCCATATCCGAAAAAAGCGGCCGGCCGTGGTTTTTTCGGATGGAACGGCGGAGGCGCTATAAGGTATCCGGCATTATACGAGAGAAAAATCATACATATTTGAAAGGAGTATTAACATGATTTATTCACATGAAGTAGAAATGATGTGTCCGGTAGCCCAGGGTGCGAATCACGGACCAGCTCCGATCCCGGAAGAAGCAAAATGGGTCAAAGCAAAAGAAGTAAAAGACATCTCCGGCTTTACACATGGCGTTGGCTGGTGTGCTCCGCAGCAGGGCGCTTGCAAGCTGACACTCAACGTAAAGGACGGTATCATCCAGGAAGCGCTCGTTGAGACGCTGGGATGTTCCGGAATGACCCACTCCGCGGCAATGGCTTCCGAGATCCTTCCGGGCAAGACCATTCTGGAGGCGCTGAATACGGATCTTGTATGTGATGCCATCAATACGGCTATGAGAGAATTATTCCTTCAGATAGTTTATGGAAGAACCCAGAGCGCGTTTTCTGAGGACGGACTTGCGATCGGCGCAGGCCTGGAAGACCTTGGAAAGGGACTTCGCTCTCAGGTTGGTACCATGTATGGAACACTGGCAAAAGGGCCTCGTTATCTGGAGATGGCAGAAGGCTACGTAACAGGAATCGCGCTGGACGACAATGGTGAGATCATCGGATATAAGTTCGCAAATCTTGGAAAGTTTACAGATTTCATCAAAGCAGGCGATGAGCCGAATGTAGCATGGGAGAAGGCGCAGGGACAGTATGGTCGTGTTGCCGATGCTGCTAAGATCATTGACCCGCGTAAAGAATAATCTGACGATTACCAGGGGTTTCTAAAATAATTCAGGAGGATAATGAGATGGCTTTATTTGAATCATATGAGAGAAGAATTGATAAAATCAATGAAGTTTTGAACAGCTATGGCATTGCTTCTATTGAAGAGGCAGAGAAGATCACAAAGGATGCCGGACTTGATGTGTACAACCAGGTAAAGGGGATTCAGCCGATCTGTTTTGAAAATGCATGCTGGGCTTACACGGTAGGCGCTGCGATCGCGATCAAGAAGGGATGCAAGACCGCGTCTGACGCGGCAGCAGCGATCGGGGAAGGCCTTCAGGCTTTCTGTATTCCGGGATCTGTCGCAGATCAGCGTAAGGTAGGTTTAGGACACGGCAACCTGGGCAAGATGCTTCTGGAAGACGATACAGACTGTTTCGCGTTCCTGGCAGGCCACGAGTCCTTTGCGGCAGCAGAAGGCGCAATCGGTATTGCGGAAAAGGCAAACAAGGTTCGTAAAAAACCTCTGCGCGTCATCCTGAACGGACTTGGAAAAGACGCCGCAAAGATCATTTCCAGAATCAATGGATTTACTTATGTTGAGACAGATTATGACTACTTCACAGGAGAACTGAAGGAAGTACAGAGAATCGCTTACTCTGACGGACTTCGTTCCAAGGTAAACTGCTACGGAGCGAATGATGTACGCGAGGGTGTTGCGATCATGCACAAGGAAGGCGTTGATGTTTCCATTACCGGTAACTCCACCAACCCGACCCGTTTCCAGCATCCAGTAGCAGGTACTTACAAGAAGGAATGTGTAGAACAGGGCAAGAAGTACTTTTCCGTAGCATCCGGCGGCGGTACAGGACGTACACTGCATCCGGATAACATGGCAGCAGGCCCGGCTTCCTATGGTATGACAGATACATTGGGACGTATGCACTCTGACGCTCAGTTTGCAGGATCCTCTTCCGTACCGGCTCATGTTGAGATGATGGGGCTGATCGGCGCAGGCAACAACCCGATGGTCGGCATGACAGTTGCGGTTGCGGTTTCCGTAGAGGAAGCGGCGAAGGCTGGGAAGTTCTGAGAATGTATTTATGAAAATAAAAAGTACCGTAGCCGTCAAAGGTTATGGTACTTTTTTTCAAATAATTTATTTTCCAAATCCCTAATCAGAATCATGGTGCGCCGGCTAATCGAAAGATTAACGCCCCTACTCTGCGGCCAGCATCTCCGCCGCCAGCTCCAGCGCAGCCTTCACTGTATCCATCCGGTTCTGCTCCCGGTTCCCGTGAAGGTTCAGCCGCCGGACCTGTACCTCTCCCCGAACACAGCAGCCGATATACACCAGCCCCACCGGTTTTTCCGGCGTACCGCCTCCCGGTCCTGCGATGCCTGTAGAGCTTAAACCCACATCCGCGCCGACCGCCCGGGCGGCGCCGGCCGCCATCTCATATGCCGTCTCTTCACTGACCGCTCCGAACTGCTCCAGAGTTTCCGCCCGCACTCCCACCAAACGCTGCTTTGCTTCATTCGAATAGGTCACGTAGGCCTCGCCGAACACGTCGGACGCGCCGGCCACATTGACCAGCGTTCCTGCGATCAGGCCGCCGGTACAGGATTCTGCCGCTGTGATCGTAAGATTTCGTTCCTTTAAAAGCCGGACCACCTGTTCCTCCGGGGAATCCGGGCGTCTGTTTTCCTGCATCCTACATTCCTCCCTGGGTCAGGACCTGCTTATTCTTCGCCACATAATCCACCAGAGAAATGATGGTGAGCGCCAGAGAGATCCAGATCAGAGCCTCGCAGATCAGGTCAAATACACCGCCGAAATCCGCGATCAGCAGGATCACCATCGCCATCTGGGAAACAGTCTTAAACTTCCCCCAGTAGCTTGCGGCGATCACGATCCCGTTGTCGGAAGCTACCAGACGAAAACCGCTGATGATAAATTCCCGGGCAATGATGATGATCACAAACCAGGCGGTAAGCTGGCCGGAATCGATCATGCAGATCATGGCGGAGCAGACCAGCAGCTTGTCCGCCAGAGGATCCATAAACTTTCCAAAATTGGTCACCAGATTATATTTCCGGGCGATCTTGCCGTCCAGAAGATCCGTCAGGCTGGCCACACAGAACAACACAAGCGCAATCCATTTATTGGCTGTTCCTCCCACATCTGTCAGCATAAAAAACACAAAAAATGGTACCATGATGATCCGCAATACCGTCAGTTTATTTGGCAAATTCATTCTACAAGTCCTCCTATCAAATCATATTCCAATGCACCGGTTACTCTGACCTTCGCGAAATCGCCGGACAGCAGCAATTCTCCTGTCTCCACAAAGATCATCCCGTCCACGCCGGGGGCATCCCGATACGTCCGCCCTACGTATGCATTTTCGTCCGTTACACGACCCTCAATCAGGACCAGTACCTCCCGGCCCACCATAGCCTCGGCATTTTCGAACGCAATCTCCTGCTGCAGCTCCATGATCTCGGCCTGCCGCTCCCGCTTCACTTCTTCTTCAATCTGATCCGGCATCTCTGCCGCAGGAGTATCCTCCTCCGGCGAATAGGTAAATACCCCCAGCCGTTCAAATTCCATCTGATCTACAAAGTCTACCACTTCCTCATGTTCTTTTTCTGTCTCCCCGGGAAATCCGGTGATCAGCGTGGTTCGAAGGCAGATATCCGGGATCTCCCTGCGCAGCTTCTCCAGAATCTCAATCAGCTGCTGCTTAGACGTTCTGCGGCCCATCCGTTTCAGGATCCGGTCATTGGCATGCTGGATCGGCAGATCCAGGTAATGGCAGATCTTCGGCTCTTCCTTTATGACCCGGATCAGTTCATCCGTAATCTCCTCCGGGTAGCAATACAGAATGCGGATCCACCGAAGCCCTGTAATCCTGCATAATCTGCGCAGGAGCTCGGGCAGCTTCTTTTCCCCGTAAATGTCCTTTCCGTACAGGGTCGTCTCCTGGGCCACCAGGATCAGCTCCTTAACCCCCTGCTCCGCCAGCTCCTCTGCTTCCTTTAACAGCCGTTCCATCGGCACGCTGCGGAAGCTTCCCCGGATCCTGGGGATGATGCAGTAGGTACAGTGCTTATCACAGCCTTCCGCAATCTTTAAGTAGGCGTAATGCCCTCCTGTCGTCACCAGCCGCTTCGTCTCCACAGCAGGAAGGGACTGCAGATCCGCAAGCCGCACCTCCGGCTGTCCCGCAAGCGCCGCATCCAGTGATTCCAGAATCTGGTCATAGGCGGTCGTCCCCAGCACCGCGTCTACCTCCGGGATCTCATCCAAGATCTCCTGCCGGTAACGCTGGGCCAGGCATCCTGTCACGATGAGCGCTTTCAGGCATCCTGTCTTTTTATATTCCGCCATCTCCAGAATATTCTGGATGCTCTCCTCCTTGGCATCGTGGATAAAGCAGCAGGTGTTGATGATGATCGCCTCCGCCTCAGCCTCGTCATCCGTCATCACATGCCCGCGGGAGGCCAGAAGCCCCAGCATCACTTCCGTGTCCACAAGATTCTTGTCGCAGCCCAGAGAAATAAATAAAATCTTCATAATTTGTTCTCCATCTGTCTTTTCCTGACGGTTCCTAAAACAAGACGGCTATCACCTATAGCAGATAGGGATAGCCTGTCTCTCGTATCACTCTGTCGCTGCTTCCACCTCCGGAATCTCTTCCGTCAGCGGTTCCTCTTCCAATACTTCCTCTGTCAGCGCTTCCTCAAATGCCTGCTCCTCTTCCTCGGCAGCCGCACTCTCCGCGATGATCTTTAATTTCCCTTCATTCAGTTCCTGGATTGCCAGGGAAAGCGGCTTTGCCTCGCTCTTTATATTGACCATCGGCAGCTCGCCGTCGATGATCTGCCTGGCCCTTTTGGATGTGGCAAGTACGATAGAATACCGGCTGTTGACAATTTTTGTCTCGCCCTCTTCCACATCCTTATTCACCACTTTCATCAAATCTGTATAAGACGGATGCAACATACTTCTTATTCTCCTTTCAATCTCTGCAGATCCTGCTTGATCTTTTCCATAAATTCCGTATTCCGGAAGCTCTTTCGGTGCTCTCCCTGGACAATGTCGTGCAACTCCTTCGCACACCGCTCCAGGTCGTCGTTGATGATCAGATAATCATACTGATCCATACCGTCCGCTTCCTCCACGGCCCGCCTGAGCCTGGAATCAATGACTTCCTCAGTCTCCGTCCCCCTACACGTCAGCCGGTGCTTCAGCTCTCCCGCCGTCGGGGGTGTGACAAACAAAAGCACGGTCTTCGGAAATGCCTTCTTCACCTTCATGGCCCCCTGAATCTCAATCTCCAGGATGACGTCCTTCCCTTCCTCCAGCTTCTGCTCCACATAGGCGCGGGGCGTTCCATAGTAATTATTTACATATCTAGCATACTCTATCAGCTGATCCTGCGCAATCATTTTTTCAAATTCTTCTGTAGTTATGAAAAAATATTCTCTGCCGTCTTCTTCTCCATCGCGCGGCTGTCTTGTAGTCGCAGAAATCGACAAGGTATACTGTCCGGGATGATTTTTTAAAAGCTCCTTCATCAGCGTGCCTTTTCCCGCCCCGGAAAAACCGGATACAACGATCAAAATCCCTTTGGAATCCATCATACGCTTCACCTCATCTTGAATGATCTACGGAACAGCAGACCTCAGACCCGTCTGCCGCGCAGACTATCCGCTGTTTACACAGCTCCTGTCTGAGGTTTTGGGCGTTCCGCCCAATAGCAGTATGAAAAATCAGCCCTTGCAAGTAAACTTGCAACGTCTGTTTTTTCATACTACTGCTGTTCTGAATCGTTACTCAATATTTTGAATCTGCTCTCTTATTTTTTCGATCTCTGTCTTCAGGCTGATCGCGTAATTCGAGATCTCCTGGTCATTGGCCTTGGACAGGATCGTGTTGGCTTCACGGTTCATCTCCTGCGCGATGAAGTCCAGCTTCCGTCCGATCCCCTCGGACTCATCCAGTGTATCGCGCATATGAGAAATATGGCTCTTTAAACGAACCACCTCTTCGTCCGTGCAGATCTTGTCCGCAAACAAGATCACCTCCGCCGCAATCCGGCTCTCTTCCATCTGCACATCCCCCAGCAGCTCCCGGACCTTCTCTTCCAGCTTCGCTCGGTACTGCGCCGCGATCTCCGGGGAATGCTCTTCAATCCCAGCGATCAGAACCTCCATCCCGGAAAGCTTCGCAAGGATATCCTTTTTCAAATGCTCTCCTTCGGTTGCCCTTGCTGCCACAAACTGCTCAAATGCTCCTTCCAGAACCGTCCTCAGTCCCTTCCACAGCTCTTCCTCATCTACGGTCTGCTCCTCCATCGTCAGCACATCCGGACACCTTGCCAATGTCGCCAGGCTCAGATGGTCATCCAGACCAAATTCCTCTGCCATCTGCCGAAGGTACTTCACATACTCCCCGGCAAGCGCCGCATTGTACTTCAGGCTTCCCTGCGCTTCGGATACATCCTCATACATAATGAAAATGTCAATCTTCCCGCGGCTTGCGTAATTTTTCAGCAGCGTCCGGATCGCACTGTCAAAAAAGTTCAGCTTCTTCGGCATCCGGATATTCACATCCAGATACCGGTGGTTTACACTCTTTAACTCTGCCGTAAACTTCCGGGAATCCTGCTGATACTCGCATCTTCCAAAACCCGTCATGCTCTTGATCATGATTCTCGCCCTCTATAGTCTATCATATTTTACACTTATCAAATTCATGTATGCCCGTTTATTATAACCCTGAAATGCTGGTCCGGTCAACTCTTTGATCTGAACTTTTCGACTTTATTACACGGCTTGCGGTCAATCCGAAAATTTTTTAAAATTTCTCTTTACATTTCCGCTCTAATCCCATATAATAGTATTCGTTGGCGGGGTGTGGCTCAGTTTGGTTAGAGCGCACGGCTGGGGGCCGTGAGGTCGCAGGTTCGAATCCTGTCACCCCGATTTTCTTTTATATCCAGGTTTTGTTCTGAATTGCAGAGAGTTTTTTCAGCCGGTAGTATAACATTTCATGTTATACTATTTTTTTATGTATAAAAAGAATTGCTCAGCCCAATACTGGCATTTCTTTTTTAGATATGATATGCTGAAAAAGTCTATCAATAAGACTTCTCACTTCTTGAAATCCGGTTATCATGTGTATGATTTATGTGTTTTTCCTTCTTTGGAATCAAAGCATCGTCAAATTCATTTGTATTTACGTTTCTGATACAAACCACGTGGTAAATACGCCCTTTTCGACATTTACCGCGAACCTTTTACCAGACAGGAGGAAAAACCACATGACTTACAAAGATGAAAAACGAGGCACCTGGTATTGTAAATTTTATTATATTGACTGGACGGGCGTACGGCGTCAGAAGATGAAACGCGGCTTTAAGCTGCAGCGTGACGCAAAGGAATGGGAACGTATTTTTCTCGAAAAGCAGTCCGGAAGTCCCAATATGACTTTCCAGGCACTCTATCAATTGTATCTGGAAGATATTCAATCACGTTTGAAGCGTTCTTCCGTAAATTCAAAAAACCAATGTGTGGAGAGCCGGGTGCTACCCTTTTTTAAGGACAAACCCATCAATCAGATCACGGCGGCTGATGTCCGGAAATGGCAGAATCATCTGATAGAGGATGGTTTAAAGCCCACCACACAGCGTAATATCAACGGACAGCTGAACGCCATATTGAATTTTGCGGTCAAATATTACGGCCTTCCGCAGAATCCCTGCAAGGTAGCCGGTCTGATCGGGAGCAGCAAGCCAAAACGGATGCAGTTCTGGACACATGAAGAATTTAAAACACTGATCGCCTGTGTAAAAAATCCGACGCACCATGTCCTGTACAGCATTCTTTACTATGCGGGACTTCGATGCGGTGAAGCCCTGGCCCTTACCCCGGCGGACATTGACCTGGAGAAAAAAGTCATCCATGTGACAAAAACATTTCACAGGATTCATGGAGAGGATGTCATTACCTCCCCCAAAACCTCCAACAGTATCCGCACCGTTCCGATCCCGGATTTTCTGTGTGATCAGATCCGCGCGTATATCCAGGAAACCTATGGTCTGAAAAAATCGGACCGGCTGATCCCTCTGGTCAACACCTCCATCCGTATCCCGCTGAACAACGTGTGCGAACGCGCGGGGATAAAACAGATCCGTGTACATGATATACGCCACTCTCATGTTTCCCTGCTGATCGAGATGGGTTTTCCCGCCATTCTGATTGCGGAACGGATTGGAGATACGGTCGATATGGTGAATAATATATACGGTCATTTGTACCCAAATCGGCACGAAGAAGTGGCAGATATGCTGCAGGCGTTAGTATCAAAATAGTTGCATGAAGGGGAACGTGGAGGTGAGGAAGTATGATGCGGCGAGAGGTGGGGGATTTTGTATTACATCAAAGAAGATTGTTGCAGTCGCTCTGACAGCAGCAATGTGCTTAGGATTAAGCATGACAGCTTTTGCGTCAAAGGATACAGTATGGAGTAACAATGATCTTTGGAGCCCAACAGAGCTTAAAAAGCAGGGTCCCAGTGATACTGCTGGCAATGCATTTGCACCTATTTATGATGCTGAGGGAAATGTTATTCCTGGCATTTGGAGTAATCCGTATATTGTTGCTAGAGACTCTAAAGGCAACGCAGTAAGAACACAGTGGAAAGAACTTAGCAAAAAGACACTGGAATCTATTGATAAAGAATCAAAGGTTGCTGATATTTTTAAGAAAAATGGCTATGATGTACCGGACGATGTAGACTTTATTCCGCTTTTCAATGGTAACATTACCTTTACAGATGGCGTACCTACAGGTGGCGGTCAGGTGACATTTGGAATGGCTAACTTAGGCATTGACTCCTCTAGCTATGAGCCTGGAGACACTGTATATGTTATGCAGGAAACATCACCGGGATCTGGCGTGTGGGAAGTATATTCAGGTGTAGTAGGTCAGGCTATGGACGTAACTGTTACACTTCCGCGTAATGGATCAATCGTTCTTGTTAAAACTTTATCCGATGGTTCTGTTATTACTTTAGACAGAAGCACTGGTGAAGTTGTTGATCGTAAGCCTGCAGATAATGTAGCTAACAACAATGCTGGAAAAGGCACTTCCACAAACGCTAGTGGAGCAACTTCCCCGAAGACAGGTGAATTTTAATTCATCCTGCTAGGAAAAGTTAAAGAAGTCAGAAACACTCAAATTTATAAAATAATGTAATTTCATAATATACGTTATTTTGTGTGATAGGTAGTTTGAGAACCGTCTTTCTGGTAGTTAGAAAGGCGGTTCTTCTATGTATTCTTGAGAGTGAAAAGTTTGTACCATTAAAAAGCCAGGGAATCCCAATAGCTTCCTGACGAGTCTTGTTGCTTCCGAATTATTCGCGTTATACGTAATTCCGGCTGTTTTTCCATAAACAGGAAAAAATATTTCCGTAGGTGGGTCATAAGTGCAGCCTCCGATACCCTTCCTTTGGAAGGAGTTCTTTGATAACGAAGCTGGTTGGACGATAATTTCCCCAACGAGCTGACGGAAATGCTCTGGAGGATTCCCATGGCAATACAGGACTGAGCCATATGCATTTCGATCGCCCGGACGGCTTTCAGAATGTTCTGGCGGCTTTTTTCGTCTGTTACCTGCTCCAAGGGATCAGCTTCTCTCGCTTTTTGGTAATAGCTTAGTTTGGGCATATGTGTTTGGACCAGAAATGATAACAAAACGCCCCGGTCTGTTGCTTCAGCTCCCGGAAGGTGCATTCAATCCGAAAACGGTAACTATACAAACGGATGATGGAAAGTGGTTCCAGCTCCAGGCTGGTGCTTGCCAGGATGCTTTAGATCCCATTCATTTCCACCAGGACAAAGCGTAGCTCCTGATAGAGCTTCTGTCCCCAGAGCAGATCAACGCAGTGGTAACGTATGGATTCCTTCTTCCCATAGAGTTCGATCTTTGCTTCCTGAAACTTTTCCCGATGGGAAAGGAACAATTCTTTCAGGTGGACAGCCGCCCCCTTTTTGGGAGGCCTTCCCCTTCCAGGTTTCCGGGGACCAGGTTTTTCATATGCGGCGCAGGACTTTTTTGCCTTGATGATGATCTCCATGCGGACATCCCCGTCCCTGTTAAGAACCCTCAGTTTGTCAAGAGCCGGAACCGTAAGGAAATACCGGTCCAGCAGGAGCAGGGAATCCCCAAAGGTAAGGGCGGCATGGTAAGCATCTTCCACCATCTGTACTACATGGGAAGCGCCAGAAACAGCCGCGCCGTTCCATGCCCTGGCAGCCTGCAGGCCATCATGGAGCCGGATGCTTAAAGGGATACAGGCCCAGTTACGGACCGTCCCAGCCAAGATGCCAAGACCGCCGAACATATGCCCGTGGATGTACTCCGGTTTCGCAGAGTTTCCGGATTCCTGGAACAATTTCTTCACTCCTGGAATCCGGCGTCCTTCCTTCGACTGTTTGACCCCGTCG
>Ga0137308_100711_pt1 | contig 46854 bp, 32 predicted proteins | sample Inofrocosms_June_FD_97181 | JGI IMG/M metagenome (GOLD analysis project Ga0137308, IMG submission 97181) | Mouse cecal microbial communities from Vienna, Austria - N-Acetylneuraminic and N-Acetylglucosamine D2O microcosms_June | ecosystem: Host-associated > Mammals > Digestive system > Large...
GGCGGCTACAGTCAGAAGAATATTTGATTTGTATTTAGACGGTAATGGTGTCAGAAAGATACAGTTTATTATCGAAAAAGAAGGTCATCTTACAGCAACAGGATTGACAAAGTGGCAACCAGCAAATATAAGTAGGATTCTCCGAAATCCATTTTACTGTGGGACAATCATCTACCGGAAACAGTATGTGCCGGATTTTTTAGAACAGAAGAAAATCAATAATTTTGGAGATGTTGACAAGGTAGTGGTGGAAGGCAGTCATACACCGATTGTTACCAAAGAACAGTTTCAAAAAGTTCAGGAAATGTTGGACAGTAAATCTGCATCTATAAATAATAAGGGAAGGCGTGGGAAAAAAGTTTCCAAAGACGTATGGTGCAGGAAGCTGATTTGCGAATGTGGTCATACTTACAACAGAGTGGTTTGGCATTATGGAGCAGGCGGGCCGCAATATGCGTATCAATGTTACAGTCAAGTACGTTTCGGTTCTGCAAAGACCAGAGAGAAAAAGGGGCTTAGTACCGAGGGTATGTGTGTTACAAAAATGGTAGCACGTTGGAAGTTAGAAGCTATGGCGGATGTAGTATTCCAGAAGTTTTGGAATGACAGAGAGGGTGTCCTGACCATTGCCAATGAAATGTTAGATAAATGCTACGATAACGAGCAGGATAACGAGGCTTTAGAAAGGAAGCATGAACTTGAACAGAAATTAGAGGCATGGAACAGGAAATATGATAACCTTTTGAATATGCGTATGGCTGGTGAGATTGAAAAGGATCGTTATGATGAAAAGCGGGCGCAACTTCAAAAGGAGCAGGAAAAACTCAGAGAACAGTTGAGTTTGCTTGAAAGCGAGGAAGAAATCACAGACGATATTTATAAAGACAAACTGGAAGTGTTAAAATATGGGTTAGAGCAAGACTTTAACTTTTCAACAAAACACATTCCAGAGGAAATTATAGATGCTTTCGTAAAAGAGATAATAGTTTGTAGAGATTGCTTTATCTGGAAATTGAATTTCTTCCCGGATGACTACAAACTGGATGTCGAAGGCAGGAGCAACAATTACACAGTTACCCAAACAGAACTTTCCTCTGATACGTCACAGCAGCACAGGATGCAGCCAATCAGGCCGATCACCGGGTTGTTCGAGAGGGAGGCCGCTATGTAACAGCTCAGACAAAGCACACCCGATCCCATCATAAACCGCATCAGATCCAGTCTGTCACCGTACTTGCCGAAGATTATGCGGCTGATTCCCATAGTGATAGCAAACATACATGGTCCGGCCAGATCCCCCATTGCCTTTGAGAAACCGAGAGCCGATTCGGTGTAAGCGGACGCCCATTGTGCCATAGACAGCTCGGAAGCGCCTGCGCACACCATGAGAATGATGGAAACCCAGAATAACGGCACCCGGAGCAGGCGTCCTGTCCCCATGCCTTTGCCATCGTCGGTCGTATGCTCAATCGGGCAGGTGGCAAAGTTGTAGATGTTATAGAGAGGAATGACAGCCCAGACACAGGCCAGCCATTTCCAGCTGTCTATACCGAAAACGGCAAAAAAGATGGTGGATAAAAGGATAACGCCCACAGAGCCCCAGCAGTAAAAAGAGTGCAGCAGGCTCATTACTGCCTCCTTGTTGTCGAAGGGACATGCTTCCACAATAGGGCTGCACAGCACTTCGATCAGTCCGCTGCCGATGGCGTAGACAATGACGCTTGCGATGATCCCGGTCAGCGGATTCGGGAGAAGGTCCGGCAGAAAGGCAAGACCGATTAGTCCTGCCGCCGCGCACAATTCCGAGGCTACAACGCAGTTGCGGTATCCGATTTTGTCTGCGAAGTAGGAACAGAGGATATCCACGATGAGCTGGGTCAGAAAAAATACGGTGGAAATCAGCGCAATCTGCCCTAACGGGATCTGATAAACATTGTGAAACATTAAAAATAGCAGCGGTGCAAAGTTGGCACAGATCGCCTGGGTGATAAAACCGAGATAGCAGGCGGTCAGTGTTTTTTTATAATTTTTCGTCATGTCAGTGATTGCTCCTTTCTGTAATGAGTTGTATTATATAGTAGAAAGGTGGGGATATCAATATAATATATCCCAATATTATTACACAATCTCACAAATGGAGAGGAGGAGGGGGGAATCATGCAGGCACATGAAGGACACACCAGGATCGTAACCGATGAATTCCTGAGGGAAACCATTCCCCATGGAAGCGAGGAGTATCCGTTCCGATATTATCTGGAGGATATCTGGCAGTTTGATTTTCACTGCATCGAATGGCACTGGCATCCAGAAGTAGAATTTGTCCTGATTCAGAAGGGGACAGCGGATTTTCTGATCGGAAGTGAGAGATATGCCCTTGGAGCCGGAACGGGTCTCTTTATCAATTCTCAGGTGATTCACAGATTTGAGGCGGCGGAGAGCGTCATTATTCCTAACATTGTGTTTTCCCCTTCCCTGATTGCCCCGGAGGACAGCCTGATCTATCGGAAGTATGTGCAGCCCGTTCTTGACGCAACGGCAGAGTGCCAGATCTTTTCTGCCGCGGACCCGGTACAGGGAGAGATTTTGCGCACGCTTTTGTCCGTGTTTGACGTGCAGGAAAACGGGAATGGATGTGAGATCCAGACGGCGGAGCTGCTTTTGAAATTGTGGCGTCTGCTGTATGGGAATACGGATTTTGCAGAAAAAAATGCTTCCCCACAGACGTCGGTGCGGACGCAGGCACAGCTTCAGATTATGCTGCAATACATTCACAAAAATTATCCGTATCAGATCTCGCTTGATGATATCGCGGAAACGGTGGCTCTCAGCAAAAGCAGTGTGCTTGGCATTTTTCATAAAAATATTCACACCTCGCCCGTCAGCTATCTGGTGAATTACAGACTGAAACGAGCGGCAAAGCTGCTCACGACAACACAGGACAGTATCTCGGCAATAGCCCGGAAAACCGGGTTTGACAATGTCGGTTACTTTTGCCGGAAATTCAAAGAGGTGTTTCAGATGACACCCGGTGAATACAGGAAAGCGGATTGGGGAGTCATTCATCCAGAGAATTGCAGACGCGGCATTGTAAATTAATGTCCTGTCCGCAATTTTTTGCCTGGCTCTTTTTTCAGGCTGTGCTATGTATGAAAAGAAGAACATAGAAAAGATAGCAAACTGTATGACTAAGTGATATAATTGTGCAAACATTGATCAATTGATCGTTAGAAAGAGGCAGCGGAGAGAAGAAAAGGGTCATGATATATGAACTGGCAGCTCTTTGCTGACAGAGCAGTGAGGTTATGAGGATAACATGAGTGAAGAATGTTTGATCTGCAGCGCACCGCTGGCATATTTGGAGAAGGATACGCCTATGGAATGCGCCATTTGTCATAAGAAAGAAAACAGCAAGACCAGATGTGTGAAGGGGCATTATGTCTGCAATGCATGTCATACAAAAGGTATGGATCATATGATCGGCCTATGTCTAGAGGAGACATCCAAAGATCCGATCTGCATTATGGAAAAGCTGATGTCCCAGCCATTTTGCCATATGCATGGGCCGGAACATCATGTCATGGCAGGCGCCGCGCTTCTGACGGCATATAAAAATGCCGGAGGGGATCTGGACCTCCCGGATGCCCTGCTTGAAATGAGTAACCGTGGGAAAAGTGTTCCGGGCGGCGCCTGCGGTTTTTGGGGCGCCTGCGGGGCGGGGATCAGTTCGGGCATGTTCGTTTCCATCCTGTCGAAATCCACCCCTCTTGCGGAGGAACCTTATGCCTTATCCCATAAGATGACATCGGCATCGCTTGGCAGAATTGGGGAAATCGGAGGCCCCAGATGCTGTAAATTAAAAAACAGTCATAAATGACTGGATTGATCGTGGAGGAATACGATGGAGCGTTTAGGACAGCAGAGTGGAATACAGAGCGTTCAAAATCTGGAAACCATCATCAATGAAGGGCTTCGTGTCGCCCTGCTGGAGGAAACCCCTGACCAGTCTCTGGAAGTGCTGATAGAGCATCTGGGAAAAGCGCTGAACGGGGAAAGGATTTATATATTTGAGCGGAACGAGTCCGGCGGCGACGACAATACATATGAGTGGGTGGCCGAAGGCGTGGAGCCGGAAAAGGAAAATCTTCAAAATGTGCCTGCTGAGGTTTGCGCAAGCTGGTATCGGAAATTCAGCATTGGCAAACATATTGTCATCAGAGATCTGGAAGAAATCCGGGAAACGGATCCGCTCCAATATGAGAGCCTGAAAGAACAGAACGTGCATTCTCTTGTGGTGGTTCCACTGTATGACGGAAAAAAGTTTATCGGCTTTTACGGGGTGGACAATCCGCCTGTGAAATTGTTGGAATATGCGTCGAATATGCTCCAGACGGCGGCATATTTTATTGTGTCTTCCCTGAAAAGGCGCAATCTGTTCCGCGAACTCCAAAAGCGGAGTTATAATGTGCTCCATGCACTCAGTGTGGACTATCTGGGCATATATCAGGTGAACTTTGACACTGGCGAATGCGAGGTATACCGGGACAGCGAAAAGACGGATATGGATTGGGGCGCAAGCTTTGAGGACGGTTATCAGACGGCTATGGAACGCTACATTTCCAGATGTGTGGTTCCCAGAGATCAAAAAAAGCTGACCGCTTCGACAAAAAAGGAGTATGTGCTGGCACAGCTTCGGACGAAGAAAAAGTTCTATGTGCGTTATCAGGTGAACGACAGCGCTTTTGGTTTGAGACATATGGAGATCCATTTTTCTGCCACAGAGAATCAGGGGGAAGAAAACCGCGCTATTTTTGCGCTGAGGGATGTGAATGCCGTGGTGGAGCAGGAAGAGAAGTATAAACTGGAGGCAAGACAGAATCTGGAGGATATTCTGGAGGGGGCCAGAACCGGCATCTGGACGATTGAGCTGGAGGATGGCTGTGAGCCAAGGATGTATACCAACCGGATTATGCGGATGCTGCTTGGCGTATCGGAGGAGATCGAGCCTGAGGAGTGCTACCGGCACTGGTTCCAGAACATTGAGCCGGACTATGTGGAGATGGTGCAGGATGCTGTGAAGGAGATTTTGAAAACCGGCCGTGCTGAGGTGATTTATCCGTGGAAACATCCGGAGCTTGGCAAAATATATGTCCGCTGCGGCGGTGTGCCGGACAAGACATTCAAGAAACCGGGCGTCTGTCTGAACGGATATCATCAGGATATCACGGAGACGATGGTGATGCAGAAAAAGCAGGACAGAGCCATTATGGAGCTGTTAGAGAAGGTAAGACGGGCAAACTCGGCAAAGAGCGAATTTCTTTCCCACATGTCCCATGATCTGCGCACACCCATCAACGGTATTCTGGGGATGCTGGCTATCATAGAAAAGAGTCAGGATGATCCTGAGCGGCAGAGGGAATGCCGGAAGAAAATACGTGTGTCGACAGAGCATTTGCTTTCTCTGGTCAATGATGTTTTGCAGATCAGCAAGATGGAGAGCGGCATACGTGTGGAGGCGGAGGAGTCGTTTGAAATCCGGGAAGTACTGGATAACAGCATTATGCTTTTGTCCGAAAGAGCGGAGGAGCGGGGGATCCGGCTGACATTGAAGGAAGCGGATATAGAGCACGGCAGAGTGATTGGAAATCCGTTGCATTTACAGCAGATTCTGATGAACATTATCGACAATGCCATCAAATATAACCATCCGCAGGGATCCGTTTTCGTTACGGCAAAGGAGACTGCCGGCAAGGGTGGCGACGCAGAATATGAGTTTGTGGTAGAAGACACCGGAATCGGCATTGGAGAGGATTTTAAAAAGCATATTTTTGAGCCGTTTACCCAGGAGCATAAAAGTGCGAGGACGCACTATAACGGCGTTGGGCTTGGCATGTCTATCGTGAAGCAGTTGGTAGACCAGATGAAGGGGCATATTGCGGTGGAAAGCCAGATCGGGAAGGGGAGCATGTTTCGGATTACCCTGTCCATGCAGACAGACGGGACGTGGAATACGCAGCCTTCGGAGGAGGAGCAGAACGGGCTGGATTCCATTGCCGGGATGCGCGTTCTTCTGGTGGAAGATAATGAGATAAACTGTGAAATCATTGAGTTTATGCTTACGGATGCGGGCGCGGAGGTGGTGACTGCGGTTGACGGAAAGGCGGCCGTGGATGCGTTTGCGGCGTCCGGACCGGGAACTTTTGACTGCGTGCTTATGGATTTGATGATGCCTGTTATGAGCGGTTATGAGGCGACGCGCGTGATCCGCAGTATGGACAGACCGGATGCAAAATCCGTTCCCATTATAGCATTGTCGGCGAACGCGTTTGACGAGGACGTCGCCATGGCCAAGGATGCCGGAATGAACGAACATCTGGCGAAGCCGGTTGACATGGGAAAAATGTTCCATGTGATGAGCGGGCTGAGCTGCCGGACGACATAAAATTTCGGGACATGCAGGGGGCAGTGCAGGATAGACTTTGTAAGAACGGACTGAAAAAATAAGGATGCCGGAATCTTTGTGCAGGCATCAGACTGGAAGCATGAGGGAAGCATGAAAAATCACATGGAAGTAAATTTAGTCAGGGCGGATCTTGACGACGCGAAGGAAATCCACGCCATGCAGATAGCGGCATTTAGGGAGCTGCTGGAGAAATATCAGGATTTTGAAACGAGTCCCGCAAGTGAAAGCGTGGAAAAAGTGGAGGCGCGTCTGAGGCAGGACGTTACCTCTTATTATTTTATCTGTGTTGGACAGACAAAGGTGGGGGCAGTCCGTGTGGTCGACTGGAAAGAATACGGAAAAAATAAAAGAATTTCTCCCATTTTTATCATGCCGGAATTTCAGGGAAGAGGCATTGCACAGAAAGCGTTACGGCTCTGTGAAGAAGCGCATGGAAGCGGAAACTGGGAGCTGGACACCATTTTGCAGGAGCCGAAAAACTGTCATCTGTATGAGAAGATGGGGTACCGGCGGACGGGCAAAACAGAGGTCGTAAACGACAGACTTACTTTGGTGTTTTACGAAAAAAGAGAGACGGGAGAAAGGCCGTAACAGTATTTTGACGGAGGATGAGACGATGGAAAACGCCTCAGTGTGTTTTGTTTTTATGCGGCGATTTTATGCGGGATTGTGGTGACGATAGTGATGATGATGCTTCGTGAGCCGATTCTTTATGTGCTGGGAGCGGATCAGGACACAATTTCCTATGCGTCCGGCTATTTTACTTATATCGTGCTGGGCGCGCCGTTTATTATCTTATCTTTTACGCCGTCCAATCTGCTGCGGACGGAAGGATTTGCGACAGCGGCTATGACGGGTAATATATTGGGCGCAGTTGTCAATATGATTTTGGATCCTGTCTTTATTTCCGTATTGGGGCTTGGTGCGGCAGGTGCGGCCATTGCGACCGTGATCGGAAATATCTTTGCGGATCTCTTTTATGTCTGGTTTCTTTTAAAGAAAAGCCGGCGGCTTTCCATCAACCCGGCGGGATTTCATATTCATATCGCCGAGGTTGGGCAGATTCTGGCAATCGGGATTCCGGCGTCCATTACGAATCTGATGCAGAGTATCGGGATCGCGCTGACGAACCGGTCTTTGCTGCCATACGGAAACGACAGGGTTGCGGCTATGGGGATTGTGATGAAGGTGAACCTGATTGCGGTTCTGATTCTGGTGGGTTTTGCGTTTGGAGCGCAGCCGCTGATCGGCTACAATTACGGGGCAAAAAACCATGCGCGCCTCAAGGAAATTCTACGGTTCTGCTACGAATTTGAATGTGGTGCGGCGGCAGTGCTGGCAGGAGCGCTTTCCCTTGCGGCGCCTGCCATGATCGGGCTGTTTATGCAGGACGCATCCATTATTGAAATCGGCGTTCCCATGCTCCGCATGCAGCAGATGGGAATGGTGTTTACGGCGGTTGTGCTGGTGACGACCTGTACGTTTCAATCGGCGGGAAAAGCCGTTGGCGCGTTTCTTCTGTCTGTCAGCAGGCAGGGGGTGGTGTTTGCGGCCGTCCTGTTCATCGCTTCAAAAACATTTGCCTATTCCGGCGTTCTGATGGCGCAGGCTGTCTCCGATCTGTTGACGGCCATATTGGCAGTTATTCTGCTTCATATTCTGATTCGGAAGCCTGCGTCCATTTCATTGCAAAAAGGATGATAAGAACAGCTGAATTATCTGACAATTCGATGAAAAGTCTTTATTTACAAACTGTCTAAGTGGGTGTATTATTGTATACATGTAGAACGCAAAGGAGCGCTAGATGTCTCTTTTGCGTTTTTTCTTATCTGAAAGATACCTATAGAAAGTCAGGAGAAAAGCTTATGTTTGATGTAAAGACAACCACCCCGAAATCCCCTCTCTATCGGGAGGAATTTGAACATGACAACTGCGGGATCGGCGCATGTGTGAATATCAAGGGCAAAAAAAGCCGCGCCATCGTGGAAAATGCCCTTAAAATTGTGGAGAATCTGGAACACAGGGCCGGCAAGGATGCGGACGGCGAGACGGGAGACGGCGTGGGGATTCTCACGCAGATGCCCCACAAGTTCATGCGGAAGGTGACGAAAGAACTGGGCTTCGACATCGGCGGAGAGAGGGAGTACGGTGTGGGAACGTTCTTTTTCCCGCAGGATGAGCTGCAGCGCAGCCAGGCGAAGAAAATGTTTGAGATCATCGCGCAGAAAGAGGGTCTGCCGCTTTTGGGCTGGCGCACTGTGCCTACGGCGCCGTCTGTACTGGGACACAAGGCGGTGGAATGTATGCCGTGCATCATGCAGGCGTTTATCAGAAAGCCGGCGGACGTGGAGAAAGGCCCTGCCTTTGACAGAAAGCTCTATATCCTGCGGAGAACCTTTGAGCAGTCCACGGATTTGACTTATGTGGTCAGTCTCTCCAGCCGGACGATTGTGTACAAGGGCATGTTTCTGGTGGGACAGCTTCGCACGTTCTTTACGGACTTGCAGGATAAGGACTATGAGTCGGCCATTGCTATGGTGCACTCTCGGTTTTCCACCAATACAAATCCGAGCTGGGAGAGGGCCCATCCGAACCGCTTCATTGTGCACAACGGGGAGATCAACACGATCCGGGGCAACGCGGACAAAATGCAGGCCAGGGAGGAGAACATGGAGTCCGAACATCTAAAAGGGCAGATGCATAAGATCCTTCCTGCCATTAACGCCTCCGGCTCCGACTCGGCCATGCTTGACAATACGCTGGAATTTCTCGTGATGAGCGGGATGCCGCTGCCTCTTGCGGTGATGATTACCATTCCGGAGCCGTGGGAAAACAACAAGACGATGTCACAGAAGAAAAAGGACTTCTACCAGTATTATGCCACCATGATGGAGCCGTGGGACGGTCCGGCGTCTATTCTGTTCAGTGACGGGGATATCATGGGGGCAGTGCTTGACCGAAATGGTCTGCGGCCTTCCCGCTATATGATTACGGACGACGACACGCTGATTCTCTCCTCGGAAGTCGGAGTGCTGGACATTGACCCATCGAAGATTGTGGTGAAAGAAAGACTCCATCCCGGCAAGATGCTCCTGGTGGATACGGTGCAGGGAAGAGTCATTGATGACGATGAACTGAAGGAAAAATATGCGTCTGCACAGCCTTACGGCGAGTGGCTCGACAGCAAACTGGTGACTTTGAAGGAGCTAAAGATTCCCAACCAGCGCGTGCCGGAATTTACGGACGAAGAAAGGCAGCGGATGCAGAAGGCGTTCGGCTACACTTACGAGGATTTAAAGACGAGCATCCTGCCGATGGCGGAAAACGGCGGGGAGGCGGTTGCGGCTATGGGTGTGGACACACCAATTCCCGTGCTGTCGAAAGCGCATCATCCGTTGTTCCACTACTTCAAACAGCTTTTTGCCCAGGTGACGAACCCGCCCATCGACGCGATTCGTGAAGAGGTAGTTACTTCCACCACGGTCTATCTGGGGCAGGACGGCAATCTCCTGGAGGAGACACCGGAAAACTGTAACATGCTCCAGGTGCATAATCCGATTCTCACAAGTACCGATCTGCTCAAGATCAAGGCCATGAAGGCGGAAGGGTTTCGGGTGGAGGTGATTCCCATCACCTACTATAAAAATACCAGACTGGAAAAGGCCATCGAGCGGCTTTTTGTGGAGGTGGACAGGGCATACCGGGACGGGGCGAATATTCTGATCCTGTCAGACAGAGGTGTGGATGAGAACCGGGTGGCGATTCCGTCCCTGCTGGCTGTGTCGGCCCTGCAGCAGCATCTGGTCAGCACGGGGAAGAGAACAAGTGTGGACATCATCTTAGAATCCGCAGAGCCGAGGGAGGTACACCATTTCGCAACCCTGCTCGGTTTCGGCGCATCGGCAGTCAACCCCTATCTGGCACAGGAGAGCATCCGTGAGCTGATCGACAACCGCATGCTGGATAAGGACTACTATGCGGCTGTCAATGACTACAATGACGCGGTTTTACATGGGATTGTAAAGATCGCCTCCAAGATGGGTATTTCTACCATCCAGTCTTATCAGGGCTCCAAGATTTTTGAGGCCATCGGCATAGACAAAGAGGTGATTAACAGATATTTTACCAATACGGTCTGCCGGGTGGGCGGCATCAGCTTGAAAGATATCGAGGAGGAGGTGGATGCCCTGCATTCGATGGCGTTTGACCCACTTGGTCTATCTACAGATCTGACGCTGGACAGCACGGGACATCACGAAATGAGGAGCGGTGCGGATGAACACCTGTACAACCCGGAAACCATTCATTTACTGCAAGAGTCAACCAGACGGGGTGACTATGAATTATTTAAGAAATATACCAGGGCGGTCAACAATGAGGAGAGCATCAGAAATCTGCGGGGGCTGATGGACTTCCGTTTTGCGAAGAAACCCGTGCCGATAGAGGAAGTGGAGAGTGTTGACACGATTGTCACAAGGTTTAAGACGGGAGCCATGTCCTACGGCTCCATTTCCAGGGAGGCGCACGAGACGCTGGCCATCGCCATGAACCGTCTGCACGGCAAATCCAATTCCGGCGAGGGCGGGGAGGATCGGGAGAGGCTGACGGTGGGGCCGGACGGCTTAAACCGCTGTTCCGCTATCAAACAGGTGGCAAGCGGAAGGTTCGGCGTCACAAGCGAATACTTGAACAGCGCCCAGGAAATTCAGATCAAGATGGCGCAGGGGGCGAAGCCCGGCGAGGGCGGGCACCTTCCCGGCGGCAAGGTATATCCGTGGATTGCAAAGACGAGACATTCCACGCCCGGCGTGGGGCTGATTTCCCCGCCGCCGCACCACGACATTTATTCCATCGAGGATCTGGCGCAGTTGATTTACGATTTGAAAAATGCCAATACCAGGGCGCGGATTTCGGTGAAGCTCGTTTCCGAGGCGGGTGTTGGAACGGTGGCAGCAGGTGTGGCGAAAGCGGGGGCACAGGTGATACTGGTAAGCGGCTATGACGGCGGCACGGGGGCTGCGCCCCGCAATTCCATCCATAACGCGGGACTGCCCTGGGAGCTTGGACTGGCGGAGACCCACCAGACGCTGATCCAGAACGGTCTTAGAAACAAAGTCCGCGTCGAGACGGACGGGAAGCTGATGAGCGGACGGGATGTGGCCATCGCTGCGATTCTCGGAGCGGAGGAGTTTGGCTTTGCCACTGCGCCTCTTGTGACCCTGGGATGTCTGATGATGCGTGTCTGCAATCTGGACACCTGCCCTGTGGGCGTGGCAACCCAGAACCCGGAACTTCGCAGACGCTTTACGGGAAAGCCCGAATATGTGGAGAACTTTATGCGGTTCATCGCCCAGGAGCTGCGGGAGTATATGGCGAAGCTGGGTGTGCGCAGGGTAGATGAGCTGGTGGGCAGGACAGAATTTTTGAAGGTGAAGGAGAACCTGACAGACCGCCAGCGCAAAGTGGATCTTACCTTGATTCTGAAGAATCCTTATGAGGGGAGCAGGGAGAAAGTTATCTTTGATCCGAAGCAGGTGTACGACTTCCACCTGGAAAAGACACTTGACGAGAGGGTGCTATTAAAGCAGCTTTCCAAGTCACTTGAGAGCGGACAGAAACGGAGCCTGGAAGTGGACGTGTCCAACACGGACCGCACCTTCGGCACTATCTTCGGTTCGGAGATCACGAGAAGATTCGGTGACACGCTGGAGGAGGACACCTATCATATCCTGTGCAGGGGTTCCGGCGGACAGAGTTTCGGCGCGTTCATCCCGAAAGGGCTCACACTGGAACTGGCGGGTGATTCCAATGATTACTTCGGAAAGGGCTTGTCGGGAGGAAAGCTGGTGGTTTATCCGCCCAAGGGATCCACGTTCAGGCAGGACGAAAATATCATCATCGGCAACGTGGCATTCTACGGAGCTACTTCCGGCAAGGCCTTCATCAATGGCGCGGCCGGTGAGCGGTTCTGTGTCAGGAACTCCGGCGCCGCAACGGTGGTGGAGGGTGTGGGCGACCACGGCTGTGAATATATGACAGGAGGCTGTGTGGTGATTATCGGCTCCGTGGGCAAAAACTTTGCGGCGGGCATGAGCGGCGGCATCGCCTATGTGCTGGATGAGAACAACGATCTTTACACGAAAACCAACAAAGAAATGGTTTCCTCCTATGAAATCACCTCGAAATATGATGTTCTTGCGCTGAAAGAGATGATCGGGGAACATGTGGCTTGTACCAATTCCGCCAAGGGAAAGGAGATTCTGGACAATTTCGGGGAATATCTGCCGAAGTTTAAGAAGATCATTCCCCACGATTACGAGATCATGCTAAAGTCCATCGCCCAGATGGAGGAGAAGGGCCTGAGTGCAGAGCAGGCACAGATCGAGGCGTTTTATAAGAAGGATAAGGAGAAGATATAAACATGGGAAAACCGACAGGATTTATGGAATATGAGCGCAGGGTTTCGGCGGATGTGAGCCCGGAGAAGCGCATTCGGAACTTTAATGAATTTCATGTGCATCTGACTGTGGAGGAACAGCGGGAACAGGGCGCGCGCTGTATGGACTGCGGTGTGCCGTTCTGCCAGTCCGGCATGACGCTGGGCGGCATGACTTCAGGATGTCCGCTGCACAATCTCGTGCCGGAGTGGAACGATCTGGTTTATACGGGTAACTGGGAACAGGCCTACTACCGTCTGCACAAGACCAACAATTTCCCGGAATTTACGTCGAGAGTCTGTCCTGCGCTGTGCGAGGCGGCCTGTACCTGCGGTCTGAACGGCGATGCGGTTTCCACGAGGGAAAACGAGTACGCCATCATTGAAAACGCTTATGAAAAGGGCTATGCGGCGGCCAGACCGCCCAAGGTGCGCACCGGCAAGAAGGTGGCGGTGGTGGGCAGCGGCCCTTCCGGCCTCGCGGTGGCGGACCAGCTCAACCGAAGAGGACATCTGGTGACGGTGTTTGAACGCTCCGATCGGATTGGCGGCCTGCTGATGTACGGTATTCCCAATATGAAGCTGGAGAAACACGTCATTGACCGCAAGATCAAAGTCATGGAAGAGGAAGGCGTGACCTTTGTGACAAACTGCGATATCGGTAAGGCGGTAAAGGCGGAGAAGCTGCTGCAGGAGTTTGACCGGGTGGCGCTGTGCTGCGGCTCCTCCCAGCCAAGGGACATCAGCGCGCCGGGCAGGGATGCCAAAGGCATTTATTTTGCGGTGGATTTTCTGGCGGCAAACACGAAGAGCCTGCTGGATTCGGATTTTGCGGATAAAAAGTATGTGGACACGAAGGACAAAAACGTGGTGGTCATCGGCGGCGGGGATACCGGGAACGACTGCGTGGGCACGGCCATCCGCCACGGGGCGAAGTCCGTGACGCAGATCGAGATGATGCCAAAGGCGCCTGATACGAGGGCAGATAACAATCCCTGGCCCCAGTGGCCAAAGATCTGTAAGACCGATTATGGGCAGGAGGAGGCAATCGCGGTTTACGGCCGTGATCCCCGGATTTACGAGTCCACGGTGAAGGAGTTTGTCAAAGACAAAAGCGGCAGTCTGAAAGCCGTGAAAATCATTTCGCTGGCATGGGAGAAAGACCGGGAGACAGGGCGCATGCGCATGCAGGAGGTGGAAGGGTCGGAAAAGACGCTGGATGCGGAGATTGTACTGATCGCGGCGGGTTTTCTTGGCAGTCAGAAATATGTGACGGATGCTTTCAAGGTGGAGGTGGACGACAGAACTAACGTAAAGACGGTTGCTGGGAGATTCGCGGCCAGCGTGGACAGGGTGTTTACTGCGGGCGATATGCACACCGGGCAGTCCCTTGTGGTGAAGGCCATCCGGCAGGGCAGAGAGTGCGCAAGGGAGATGGACGCGAGCCTGATGGGGTATACGAACCTGTATGTGCAATGATGTAATTTTTTGCGTAATTTTCCAGGAAAAAGAGGAGTGAAATCTCAGGAAAGGAATGTTATACTAATTTTGTATAGCATTCTTTTTTTGCGCGTATAAGCAGAGTCAGAAGACAGACGAAGGAAGCGCCATGCCGGCATGAGCGCAGACTTCGGAAGGCTTATGACGAGCAACGCGAGTGAGAAATGCGAAGCATTTCGAGCCTGCTTATACGCGCGGCACGGGAAGAAACGATTATTTCAGTAAAAGGAAAGCAGAGCAGATGAAGTTACAGATCGGACACCGGGAGAAAACACAGCAGAATACGGAACAGACAGGAAAAAGGCGCAAAGCTCTGATTTTGTCGGCTTTTATTCTGACACCCCTTCTTGCCCTGCTTGTGGTCTATATCGTGGGTCTTGGACGGTACCAGAGCTGTTTTTTAAACGGTACGATGATAGACGAGATGGACGTGTCGGGCATGACGATATCGGAGATGGAGGAGCAGATCGGGAAATATTCGCTCCGGGTGATAGAGCGTCAGGCAGACGGCACGGCCTTGGAGGAGGAAATACTGGGAAGCGAGATCGGCATTTCCTACGTTTCCACAGAGCAGTTTCAGGCTGTTTTGCAGGGACAGAACCGTTATCTGTGGTTTTTGAAGCAGAATGCGGATTACAGGACGGATGCGCCGCCCCTTTACGAGGAGTCGGCGCTGGAAGAAAAAGTCGATGCACTGCGGGGCTTCCAAAAGGATTTTATCAAAGATCCCACGGATGCGTACATAGGGGATTATGTTCCGGGGAGCGGCTATGAACTGGTAGCAGAAACCAGGGGAAACCGTCTGAACCGGGAAAAGACCATAGAAGTGGTGAAGGCGGCCGTAAACAGTCTGGAAAAACAGGTAGATCTGGAGGCGGCAGGGTGTTATGAGGAACCGAAGGTGACTTCGGAAGATGCGGCCCTCAGGAAGACATTTGAAAAGCTGCAGAACTATGTGAATACGGCCATAACCTATACATTTGGAACGGAGCGGGAAGTTCTGGACGCAGATACCGTTGCGGGCTGGATTGTGCGCAAGGGCACTCAGGTGTCGCTTGACCCGGAACCGGTCAAGGCATATGTCAATTCTCTGCGGAAAAAATACGATACCATTTTTCATAAGAGACAGTTCATGACCAGCTACGGGGAAGAGGTCACGATTGATCTGGGTGACTATGGCTGGTGGATGGATGTGGGGCAGGAGACACAGGAGCTGATCGGACAGCTTGAGCGGGGCGAGGGCGGAGAGCGGACGCCCGTCTACAGGCAGACGGCGGCCTCCCATGACGTGCCGGACTACGGAAATTCCTATGTGGAGATTAATCTGACGGCGCAGCATCTGTTTTTATACCAGAATGGAGAATGCGTTCTGGAATCGGACTTTGTGTCGGGTAATCCAGGAAGAGGAAACGCTACGCCGCCGGGGATTTACGGCATCACGTATAAGGAGCGGAACGCGACCTTGAACGGAGAAACGTACAGCACGCCGGTCAATTTCTGGATGCCCTTTAACAACAATGTGGGAATGCACGACGCCACATGGAGAAGTGAGTTTGGCAGAAACATCTACATGACAAACGGCTCTCACGGCTGCGTCAACCTGCCCTATGCGGTTGCGCAGGAAATTTACGGTATGGTGGAAAAGAATACGCCGGTTATCTGCTATCATCTGCCGGGGACGGAACCGGAGCCGCTGGAGGAGATACCTCTGGAGCCGGAGCCGGGTCTGGAGCCGCCTGCGGGGACACCGGGAGGAACGCCGGCTTTGCCGGATACAGGACAGCCGGAAGCCGCTTCGGCCGTACCGGGAGCAGGACAGCCGGAAGGAAACCCGGCTTTACCGGAGGCAGCGCCTCAGTCTGAATCGGCTCCTCAGCCGTAGGCAGCCACAGAGCAGCTTTCACAGGAGGGGCTGTAAAAAGGAAGGACTCGTCTGGAAGCGGAGATTTTCGCTTCGGTTCAGGCGGGTCTTTTCCCTTTCATAGAATCCTTTCTTCGTTTCCCTTATATTTTTCATCCTATCTTATAATTTTCCCGTTTTTTTCGGCCATATCCTTCTTATAATAAAAAGGGGAGGGACTGCCATGCGCGAAATCAGTTTTGACAGAAAGAGCATAAGGACAAGGCTGGTAACGGCCTTTGTTGTGACGTCGTTTTTGCCGATCGCCCTGGTGAATATCGTCGCCTACTATAATACATCCAAACTGGTCAGACAGAACGTGGAGAGCATGACAAATGCCAATCTGGAACAGATCAGGGTGAGCCTGGACGTATGGCTGGACTCCTATGCGGACATTCTGTTTCAGGTATACACGGACGATGACATTGTGGGGCTGGTGGATAAGATCAATGCCGGGGAGGATGTGGCCAGCAACAGGCAGATGCTCCGAAGGGCCTTGAGAGGCATGGTATATACGAAGGACTATGTAAAGTTCATTTCCGTCATCACGGACAGCGGGGAACTGGTGTTTTATAATCAACTGACCTCGGCCACCACACGCACCTCGTGGATGGACAGCATCTCCATGTCGCAGGAGGAGCTGTACCGTGCCATCAGCGGGGACAACATGCCGCACACGATTCCTACGGGAGAAAAAGTTGTATTTGGGAGCAATTCCTGCTACCTGTTTCACATGGGGCGGCGTATCATCGATTACCGTGACGTGGACAAGCGGTGCGGGATTGTTCTTGTCAGCATTGATGAAAAACTGCTGGAGGATATCTGCTCCACAACGGAGAACGGGCTGAATTTTATTGTGGACAGGGAAGGGATTCTGATTTCCTGTGCCGGTTCCGACAGAGTGGGAAAGGCTGTCTATGAAAAAGGAGCGGACGAAGCAGGAAGAAGGGCCGCCTACCGGCAGATCGCCAGAGAGACGGGACTGCTTGGGGAAACAGATCTTTCTATTTATTCGGTCCGGGATGAGAGGACAGGCTGGGAAATTGTCCGGGTAACCAGTCAGGAGGAGTTGATCCAGGCGCTCAGGCAGCAGCAGCAGCTTCGGATCTTTATTATCGTCCTGTCCCTGTGTGCAGTGATGGCCATTATGTTCAGCCAGGTGACGAAAATGACGGGTTCCATCAACAAAGTTGTGGAGACCATGAGAAAGGCGGGCAAGGGAGAGCTTGGCATCCATGTGGAAAAGGATCCCAAACGGCCCACAGAGATTGAGGTGATCGCGGAAGAGTTTAACTCCATGATGGATAAGCTCAAGCAGTCTACGCAGAAGCAGAAAGATGCGGAGATTGCGGCGCTGGAAGCGCAGATCAACCCGCATTTCCTCTACAATACGCTGGATACGATCAACTGGATGGCGATTGACAGGGACGAGTATGAGATCAGCAATATGATAGCGGCGCTGGCAGGAATTTTGCGGTACGGAATTTCCGACAGCAACGGGGTTGTAAAGATCAAGGATGAGGCGGACTGGCTGAAACAGTATATTTTTTTACAGCAGACGAAACTGAAAAATTCCTTTGACTGTCATATCAATGTGGAGCCGGAGATTATGGGGCTTCCTATTCACAAGCTGCTTTTGCAGCCCTTTGTTGAAAATGCGATTCTTCACGGATTTGAGGGGATAGACGGAACCCACAAACTGCAGATGGATATGGGACGGGAAGGGGAACGGATTACCATACGGATTCAGGACAATGGCTGCGGCATGCCGGCTGAGATGGTGCGGGAAATGAATGCCGGTATTTTCAGAAAGACAGACAACAAAAATCATATCGGCATGGAAAATGCCATTACAAGGATTCATATGTACTATGGCGGGAGCGCCGAAGTGAAGATAGAGAGTCAGACCGGGCAGGGGACGACGGTGCGGATCTGGATTCCTGTAGTTAACGGGTCTGACAGAGAGGAAGCGGACAGGGAAGAATGAGAGCGGTAGTGGTGGAAGATGAAATTTTAATCAGAGAAGGTCTGTGCAGACTGATGCAGAAGATGTTTCCCGACATCATCATAGAGGGCGTTGCGGGAAACGGACAGGAAGGTCTGCATCATATCATGGAAACCCGGCCCGATTTGGTCATTACCGATATCAAAATGCCTGTCATGGACGGGCTCGAGATGCTCGGAAAAGTGCAGGAGGCCGGCCTGTTTCCGAAAGTGATTGTGCTGACTGCCTACTCGGAGTTTGCCTATGCCAGACAGGCCGTGAAGCTTGGCGTGTGCGACTATATCATCAAACCTGTGGTAGTGCCGGAGTTTGTGCAGACGATCCGAAAGATACAGAATCTCTGCGAACAGGAGCAGAAAAGGACGCCAGAGACGATGGGGAGCCTGGAACATATCGTCTCCGGCCTGCTCTATGGCGTCTCCGCCCTGGATGCCGACGTGGAGGAGTTTTTGGAAAAGAAGTATCAGATTGCCGAAATGACGTCTTTTATCGAGCTGCTGATTTATATGGGGGACTGTTTCGAGTCGGGACGGGAGAAAAAGCGGCAGGAGATGTGCCGGATTTTGGAGCAGAAGGCGGTCAGCTACTGTCTGGTGGAGATGGAGTATGACCGGGCGGTTCTGGCCCTGATCTACGATTACCCTTCCAAACAGGAAATAGAGCGCTGGTATCAGAACCAGATCCTGTTTCAGAGACGGGAAGAACAGGAGAGACATGTCAGTCATGGTATGACAGAAGTTGTGGGGATCAAAGCGGTCAGGGAGGGGTATCACACGCTGCTTCCCTACATGGACTGGAATATTGTCCTGGGTGACGATGTCCTGATATCTTATCCCCAGATTGCGGACGTGCAGACGGAGATCTGTATTTACCCGGTGGAGCTGGAGAATCAGATCAAGGCGGCGGTCTGTACGGGAGAAGAGGGAAAAATCCGAGACATTGCAAAGCGGTTTCACGATTATTTTCTCAATGGAAGAATGTATTCGCCAAAAGCGATCAAAGAATCTTACGTCCGCTTCCAGTGGGCAGTCCTGAACATTGCCAAGGAGGTGGGTTGTATCGAATACCAGCAGATCGACCAGAAAAACCTTCTGGACCGCATTATGGGCGCCAAGACGGAGAAAGAACTGCAGGGGAGCATGGAAGGGCTGTTTGCCTGCATGAGCATGACAGGCAGGGGGATGGAGGCTGTGAGCCTCGCGGTGAAAAAGGCGCAGAGCATCATCCATGAGTTTTATGCGGACGGTATCACTTTAAGCGAGATTGCCGACAGACTGAATCTGTCGCAGGAGTATCTTGGCACGCAGTTTCACAGGGAAGTGGGGGAGAATTTCAGCGCTTATATCCGAAACTACCGCCTGTCCAAGGCAAAGGAGCTGTTGATCGGAACCCAGCTCAAACAGTACGAGATCGCAGAGAAAGTGGGATATGCGGACGCCAAGTATTTTGCAAGAGTATTTAAAGAGTGCGTGGGGATGTCGCCTGCGGAGTACAGGAAGTCCAATCGGTAAAGATTAGCTTAGATATTTTATCCTTTTTCATTTTTCTCCCGTTTGAAGCGGGGCGGAAAGGCGGTATGATAAACCCATCAAAACAGAAAACGGAAATGCTTCGCAAGGGGTGTGGAACGTTTTCGGAATGGAGGGAACATGAAAAAGAAAAAATTGACGGCATTATTGACGGCTGTGGCGATGATGACCGGCATCCTGTCAGGGTGTGGGTCAAAAGGCGCGGAGAGCGCGCCGGCGGAGAAAACTCCCGCAGCGGACGAGGCTTCGTCAGAACAGGAGAGTGCAGGCGGGGAGAACGGCGGGACGGCCGCAGCCGGCGATGCGCAGCCGATTACCATCTGGTATTACTGGGAGAATGAGGGACATCAGGCAACGCTGGATCAGCTCATCCAGGAATACAACGGATCTCAGGATCAATATGCAGTGACGGCAAAATATGTGCCTTTTGCGGATTTCAAAAAGCAGCTGTCCATCGGCGCTTCTGCGGATGAACTTCCCGACATCGCAATTCTGGATTCCCCGGATCATGCGTCCTATGTGGACATGGGTATTTTCGAGGATCTGACAGGCAAGTTTGATGTGGACAATTACTATGAGGGAACCGTAAATTCCTGTACGGTAGACGGGAAACTTTACGGCGTGCCCTTCGGTGCGAACTGTCTGGCGCTGTACTATAATGAGGATATGCTGACTGCGGCCGGCGGCAGCGTTCCCACCACCTGGGATGAGCTGAAGGAGACGGCGAAGGCGCTGACGACAGACGCGGTGACCGGCCTTGCCTTCTGCAGCGTGCAGAATGAGGAGGGAACTTTCAACTTCGCGCCCTGGCTCTGGTCCACAGGGGCAACATCCTATGACATCAACAATGAGAACGGCGTCCGCGCTTTGACCTTTGTGCAGGAGCTGATCAACGAGGGTGTGATGAGCAAGGAGTGCATCAACTGGACGCAGGGCGATGTGATGAACCAGTTTATTGCCGGGAACGTGGCGATGATGGTGAACGGCCCCTGGCAGATTCCGACCATGCAGTCCGAGGCGCCGGACTTAAACTGGAAGGTGACGCTGATTCCGAAGGATGCGCAGTACGCATCGGCTCTCGGCGGCGAGAACTATGCGGTGGTAACCGGCGGAAATGTGGACGGCGCTCTGGATTTCCTCACCTTTGCCACGAGCGAGGAGAAGGTCAAATTTATGATGAACCAGTTCGGTTACATCTCGGCGGATAAGACCATTGCCGAAAGCCAGTTCGCGCAAGACTCCCCGTATTATCCTTTCGTGGAGGAGCTGAATTACGCGATGGCGAGAGGCCCTCTGGCGGAGTGGCCGAGCGTATCGGACGCGATCTCCCTGGCATTTAACCAGGTCATAACAGGAACTGCCACCCCCGAAGAAGCGGCGGCGCAGGCACAGGCAACGATTGACGGTATTGTAAAATAAAGCATGTCAGACCGCTGCCGCACAGAGTGTTACATATGTAGAATCTGTGTGGCGGCGGTTTTTTGGGTCAAAAAGGAGGTTACCTCATGGCAAAGATAAAAAAGTTTTTCCGCTATGAAAACGTGGGAATCCTGTTCGTTCTTCCCGCTTTTCTCTATATGCTTGTTTTTGTCGGATATCCGATTATCCACAACTTGATTTTGAGTTTTCAGGATGTCAACGCGGGCAATCTGGTGCGGGGCACGAAGAACTTTATTCTGTTTGACAATTATCTGGAGCTTTTTCAGGACAGTGTATTTACCGCTTCCCTGTGGAATACGCTGCGCTTTACCGTTTTGTGCCTGGTGTTCCAGTTCATTGTGGGCTTTGCGCTGGCGCTCTTTTTCAGCAAACGGTTTTCTTTCGCAAAGCCGGTGCGCGGCATTCTTCTGGTACCCTGGATGATACCGATTACGGTCACCGCGCTGATGTTCAAGCTGCTGTTTGCCACAGATATCGGCATCATCAATTTTCTGCTGAGAAGCTTGCATCTGATAGAAAAGAACATCGAATGGCTGACCACGCCGGGAACGGCCATGTTTGCCCTGATCTGCGCCAATGTGTGGATCGGCATTCCCTTTAACATGATATTGATTTCCACCGGCCTGACGACCATTCCGAAGGAGCTTTACGAGAGCGCATCTATCGACGGCGCGGGAAAAGTGCAGACATTCTGGAGGATCACCCTGCCGCTTTTGAAGCCGACCATTGAATCGGTACTGATTCTGGGATTTATCTATACCTTTAAGGTGTACGATCTGGTCTATGTTATGACAAGCGGCGGCCCGGTAAACTCCACGCACATGCTGTCCACTTATTCCTATAAGCTGTCCTTTGAAATGTTTAAGTACAGCAAAGGATCTGCCGTAGCCAATGTGCTGCTTGTGATCCTGCTGTTTGTGGGCGTTTTCTACATCAGGGCAACAACAGAGGGGGAAAATGATTAAAACTGGAATCAGAAACCAGAGACTATGATACGGAGGGAAAACAATGGATGAGGAAAAGAGACTGTCAAGGAAAACGAATATTCTGTTCAGCGTGATTGCGGTGGCGCTTCTGTGTGTGCTACTGTTTCCGCTGTACTGGGCGCTTATCACGTCCTTAAAGACGGAGCAGGAAATATTTCAGAATCCCCCAACCTTTTATCCGCATATTCTGAACACGAAATCCTATGCGGCGCAGGTGGAGACGGGTGATTTCAACATGTTCCGCTCCTTTGCGAACAGCTTTTTAATTTCGATGGGGGCAACGGTCATCGCGGTTCTTCTGGCGGTGCCCGCCTCTTACGGGATTGCCAAGTATCATTTCAAAGCGAGAAAGGCGGTGCTGCTCTCCTTTCTGGTGACGCAGATGCTGCCGGTGTCGGTGCTCTTAACGCCCATGTTCATCATGTTTAAAAATATGCATGTGTATAATACCTGGGTGGCGGCAGTGCTGGCGGATGCCACCATCGGCATCCCCTTCTCGGTGCTGATATTGAAAAACTATTTTGCGTCCATACCGAAGGATCTGGAGGAGGCGGCTTATCTGGACGGATGTAATAAGTTCAGCGCTTTCGTGAGGATTCTGATTCCCATCGCTAAGCCGGGCGTCATGGTCTGCGCCATCTTCTCCTTCCTGTATGCATGGGGAGATCTGGCTTACGGGATGACTTTTATTCTGGATCAGGAGAAGCGGCCGATCACGGCGGGCATCTTTAACTTTATGGGGCAGTACGGCACGAAGTGGAGTTATCTGACGGCATTTGCTGTGGTTACGATAATTCCCGTTGCGATAATTTTTATCTTTATGCAAAAATATATCGTGAGCGGTATGACGAGCGGGGCGGTCAAAGGTTAACGCGAAAAGTACTTCTAAAGACGTCCCGCCATAGGACGGGACGTCAAGAAGTACTAAGTTTCGCGTGAGAGAATGCCTGAAAAACGGCATTCTCCGTAATAATCGGGGAAACTGGAAGAAATAAAACGGCATTCTCCGTAATAATTGGGGAAATCGGAAGAAATAGAAAAAGGAAGGTGGGGCGTATGATAGATATCAGAGACAACAAATTGGTGTATCATTATGATGCGGAGGAGGTGTGGATTGAGGCCTGGGGGCCGAATGCGCTGCGGGTGCGGGCCACCAAGGAAAGCAGGATGCCGGAGGAGGACTGGGCGTTATGCTGTAAGGGGAAGGCGGATGTAGAACTTTCGTATACGGAACAGGGGGCAAGGATCGTCAACGGGAAGATCCGTGCGGAAATTACGAAGCTTGGCAAGATTATGATTTATCATGCAGACGGGCGGCTGCTTCTGGAAGAGTACTGCAGGAACCGCAGGGATCTGCTGGACGCAAAGTGCAGCGCCATCGAGGTGGAGGCCAGGGAGTTTAAGCCCATTCAGGGAGGGGACTACCACCTGACCATGCGGTTTGAATCGGTGGATAAGGACGAGAAAATCTATGGCATGGGGCAGTACCAGCAGCCTTATCTGGACTTGAAGGGGCTTGATCTGGAGCTGGCACACCGCAATTCCCAGGCGAGCGTGCCTTTTGCCCTCTCTTCCCTCGGATATGGTTTTCTCTGGAACAATCCCGGCGTCGGGCGGGTGGTGTTCGGGAAAAACATTATGAGCTTTGAGGCTTATTCCACCAAATCTCTTGATTACTGGGTGACGGCGGGCGACACGCCTGCGGAAATAGAGGAGGCCTATGCGTCTGTGACCGGCACGGTTCCCATGATGCCGGAGTACGGGCTGGGGTTCTGGCAGTGCAAGCTCCGCTACCAGACCCAGGAGGAACTGCTGTCAGTGGCCAGGGAGTACAGGCGCAGGAATCTGCCCATAGACTTGATTGTCATTGACTTCTTCCACTGGCCAAAGCAGGGAGAGTGGAAGTTTGACCCGGTGTACTGGCCGGATCCGGCGGCTATGGTACGGGAACTGAAAGAGATGGGGATTGAGCTGATGGTTTCCATCTGGCCCACGGTGGACAAGGGCTGCGAAAACTATGAGGAGATGCTGGAGAAGGGATATCTGATCCGCACCGAGAGGGGAGTCCGTGTGGGACTGGATTTCCAGGGGGCGACCATCCACTATGACGCCACCAACCCGGAAGCAAGGGACTATGTGTGGAATAAGGCGAAGAAGAATTACTACGATCTGGGCATCAAGGTATTCTGGCTGGACGAGGCGGAGCCTGAGTACACGGCGTATGATTTTGACAACTACCGCTATTATCGAGGCACCGACTTACAGATCGGCAATACTTACCCGGTGGACTATGCCAGAACATTTTACGAAGGTATGGAACGGGAAGGACAGAAGGATATCGTAAATCTTTTGCGCTGTGCCTGGGCGGGCAGTCAGAAATACGGAGCGCTTGTGTGGTCCGGGGACATTGCGTCCAGCTTTGAGAGTATGCGCAACCAGCTTGCGGCAGGGCTGAACATGGGTCTGGCGGGGATCCCCTGGTGGACCACGGACATCGGCGGCTTCCATGGCGGCAACCCGGATGACCCGGCGTTCCGGGAGCTTTTCGCCAGATGGTTTGCCTGGGGGACATTCTGCCCGGTGATGCGCCTGCACGGAGACAGGGAGCCGAGACAGCCGCAGGTAGGCACAACGGGAGGCGCCACATGCTGTTCCGGCGCGGCCAACGAAGTGTGGAGCTACGGGGAAGAAGTGTATGGCATCTGTCAGAAATTTATGGAATACAGAGAGCGGATGCGTCCCTATACGAGAAAGCTGATGGAGGAGGCTCACGAAAAGGGAACCCCGGTGATGAGAACTCTCTTCTACATGTATCCGGAAGACTGTGCCTGCTGGGATGTGGAAGACGAGTATATGTACGGCCCGGATGTGCTGGTGGCGCCTGTTCTCTATGCGGGACAGACGAAGCGAAGCGTCTATCTGCCCAAGGGAGACGACTGGGTGGAGAGCGCCACAGGCAGAGAGTATCAGGGCGGACAGTGTGTGGAGGCAGATGCGCCGCTTGACGTCATCCCTGTGTTTGTGCGGAAAAAGAACGGATAACCGTGGAGACCTTGCACTATTCACGAATGCTGTTAAAATAGAGGAGACAGCGACAGCGTGAAAAAGGAGAAACGGAAATGAGTAAATATCAATTAATCGCCCTCGACATGGACGGCACACTTTTACGGTCAGATAAATCCCTCGATCCTGCTACGATCCGGGACATAGAGGAGGCGGCAGGAAAGGGGATTCAGGCCGTGTACGGTACCGGGCGTGCGATGATTGAACTGCTCGCCTATGTGAGACAGATCCCTTCTATGCGCTATGCCGTGTGTCTGAGCGGGGCGCTGGTGTATGATTTTAAGGAGCAGAAGAGTATTGTCTGCCATGAACTGCCCGGATCCTGTATCGGGGAGATTGTCAAAACGGCGCAGAAGTATGATGCTATGGCGCATTTTCTGACAGAAAAGGAGTCCATTGCCAGAACTGACCAAGTAAGTCATATGGCAGATTTTCATATGGGAATATACCAGCCGATGTTTTTGGAACTGACCAGAAAGGTTGAAGATATGGCGGCGGAGGCACTGCGGTATGGTTCGATTCCCAAAGTGAATGTGTATTTCCGCTCTGTGCAGGACAGGGCGGAGGCCTACGAGGCATTGAAACACCTGCCGCTGTCCTTTGCTTTTGCGGAAGGGGCATCCCTGGAGATGAATGCGGCGGGTGTGACGAAGGCAAGCGGCCTGCAGGCTCTGGCGTCACATCTTGGTATAGCAATGACTGAGACGGTCGCCATCGGGGATGCGGACAATGACAGGGCGATGCTGGAGGCAGCAGGACTGTCGGTGGCTATGGGAAACGCGGCCAAGGATATCCGGGAACTGTGCGACGCTGTCACAGCGGACAACGACCACAACGGTGTGGGGGAGGCGATCCGCAGATATTGTCTGTGAGAGGTCTGACAAGGCAGATGAAAAACTATTTTCTGTGAAAATGTGATAGAATAAGGCATGGCCCCAAAATCGTGCCATTTTTCTATTTTGTGTATATCTGTGCCTCAGTCCGAAGGAGCCGCTCAAATAAATAGGGAAAGTTTTTGCTTGCTTTTGCAATTTTAACCACCTTTTTCGGGCCTGCATAGAGAGTGATATGATTTTGTGTCTCTACTACTGCCGTAATCTGGCGTATTTCATAGGTTTTCACAAGGAAAGGGAATCTTCTGATGGATATGCTGTGATAATCCACGGTAACTTTCCAGAACAGATTGTGAAACAGATTCGGAACAAAGAAAAGTAGCATAATTACGGCAATGATCTGATAAAACAGTTCAAATTCGGTCTGGTTCCACAGAACATACACAGAGCAGAGGATAAGAAAAACAGAACTGATCACGGACGAGATCTGTTCCGTCCTTGTTTCGGACAGGGAAAAGCTTTCCCGTACCTGGATGCGCGCAGCGGGCTGTTTGGACGTCGAAGAAAACAGCGGGACTGGTATGTATTCCAATTTTCCGGATTCGTGAAGCAGACAGCATAGAATGGGAAAGCCGATGATATCTTCTTCGATGGAAAACAGCTTTTTTCCATGGTGATATCCCACCAGAGTCTTTTGACCGCTTAACCCGAAGGTAGTGCTGTCTGTGCAGTGCACGAAATCTATTTCGTAAAACTTTATTTTCTTTGCGGGAAGCAGGGGAGTATAAAAGGTAAGGGAATCTGCCTGGATCACACACCGCCACAGAAAGGTGGTAATGCAGAGATATATGCCAAGAAGTGTGAAACAGAAAAAGCAGACAAAAGCGATCAGGTAATTTTCCTGCAAAAAGAGAGAAGCGATAGTCAAAAGGGAAAAGAAAAGAGAAATAACTGTTCCAACAATCAGACGCCAGCGGGGCAGATACATCACAGAAAGGATCTCCTCCTGTGTGAATGAAGCACAATGCCTGTACCACCAGCAGGAAGCCAGAATGAGAATGAGTATGATTGTAATAGCGGTAACACTGATGATCAATTTTTCCATGGATGAATCACCTGATTTTTAAGAAATATTTTGGATGCCGATTGTTCTGTTACATTAATTTTACTGCAAATACCGTCTTTTTTCTACAGGTGGAGAAAAGAAAATGTTTACAGAGCAGCGGATCGCGGACAGAAAGCAAAAATGACTGATAAAGTCAGTGATAGAAAAAGGATCAAGGAGGAAAATGCTATGAAATTCACGGAAGGGTACTGGTTACGAAGCGAGAATATGGCTCCGTCCTATGCGTCCCAGGGGTTTTATGCGGAAAAGACGGAGAGAGGCATGCGCATTGTGGCGCCGGAGAGAAAGATTTTAAACAGGGGAGACGCCCAGAACATCACGACGATCACCATTGACTTCATCGCGTTTGCCGAGAACAATATTCTGGTGAAAGCCAGGCATTACGAGGCATATGAGGACAAGGAGGCGAGGTTTGACTTGAAAGGTCAAAATGTGCCCTTCGACGTACAGATTACGGAGGATGAAGCCGTTATGACGAGTGGGGCGGTAACTGTACGGGTCAATAGGCAGGAAGGCACTTACCGCTTTGAGGCGGAGGGAAAGGTGATCACGGAGTGCGGTTTTCGGAATCTGGGCTATATCCGCTGGGCGAAGCAGCCAAGCACTATGTTTCCGAAAGAGAATTATCTCTCTGAGCGGCATGAGCCTTACATGGTCACGGAGCTTTCCCTGAAGGCGGGTGAGCGGGTCTACGGCCTTGGCGAGCAGTTTACGGCTTTCGTGAAAAACGGGCAGGCAGTGGAGATGTGGAACGAGGACGGAGGCACTTCTTCACAGGTTTCCTACAAGAGCGTGCCCTTCTATATGACGAACGAGGGTTACGGGATCTTTGTGGATCATTCCACCCCGGTTTCCTTCGAGGCAGCCAGCGAGAAGGTGGCTTATGTGGGTTTTTCCGTGCCGGGGGAGGAACTGAGGTATCACTTTATTTACGGACCAACGCCGAAGGAGGTGTTGGTCAGATATACGGATATGACGGGAAAACCGGCGCTGCCGCCGGCATGGAGCTTCGGGCTCTGGCTGACTACTTCTTTTACGACCGCATATGACGAGGAGACGACCGGCTCTTTTATCGACGGGATGGCAGAGAGGGACATTCCCCTTCGGGTATTCCATTTTGACAGCTATTGGATGAAAGCGCTGCACTGGTGCGATTTTGAGTGGGACGATGAGACCTTCTCCGATGTGAGGAATATGCTTGCACGGTATAAGAAAGAGAAGGGGTTGAAAATCTGCGTCTGGCTGAATCCCTATATAGCGCAGGGGACGCCCTTTTTCAGGGAAGGTATGGAGAACGGCTATTTTCTGATGCGCGCGGACGGCAGGGGAGCGAAGCAGATCGACTTCTGGAATCCGGGCATGGCGATTGTGGATTTCACCAATCCCGATGCGAAGGAATGGTATCTTGCCAAACTGAAAACCCTTCTTGATATGGGTGTGGACTGCTTCAAGACGGATTTCGGGGAGCGGATTCCCGTTGACGTGACGTACCATGACGGATCCGATCCTGTGAGTATGCACAACTACTATTCCTATCTCTACAACAAGGCAGTCTTTGAGATGCTGCAGGCAGTAAAAGGAGAGGGGGAGGCAGTGCTTTTTGCCAGAAGCGCGACCGCCTGTTGTCAGCAGTTCCCGGTGCACTGGGGCGGCGACTGTTCGGCGTCCTACCCTTCTATGGCGGAGACGCTGCGGGGCGGCTTAAGCTTTGCCATGAGCGGTTTTTCCTTCTGGAGCCACGATATTTCCGGCTTTGAGAAGACGGCTTCGCCGGATATTTACAAGAGGTGGGTGCAGTTTGGCATTCTGTCCTCCCACAGCAGACTGCACGGCTCTCAGAGCTACCGGGTGCCCTGGCTGTTTGACGAGGAGGCCTGTGATGTGCTTCGGTATTTTGTGAATCTCAAATGCCGTCTGATGCCCTATCTTTACAGGCAGGCGGCGCTCTCCCACGAGACGGGCATCCCTATGATGCGCCCGATGGTGCTGGAGTTTTCAGATGAACCCGGCGTAAAGGATCTGGATATGCAGTACATGCTCGGTGATTCTATTCTGACGGCGCCCGTTTTCCGGGAGGACGGCGTGGGAGAGTATTACCTGCCGGAAGGAAAGTGGACACACCTTCTGAGCGAGGAAGAGCGGGAGGGCGGCCGCTGGTACCGGGAGACTTACGACTATTTCTCCCTGCCCCTCTTTGTGCGTGAAAATACCCTGCTTGCCTGGGGCGGAAATGAAAAACTGCCCGATTACGATTACACGGAAGGGCTGGAGTTGCACCTGTACGCGCTGAAAGACGGTGCGGAAGCATCCTGTGAGATTAGTGACTTGTCTGGTCAAATAGTGATGACGGCAAAGGTTTCCCGGAAGGGGGAGAGGATATCCTTCGTGACGGACAGCCCGGAGAAGGAGCCCACACTTGTAATTCACGGCATGGAGGAAGTTTCCCTGGTGGAAAGCGGCGTGAAGGTTGTGAGAAAGCTGAGGACGGAGAGGATAGCAGGAGATAGAAGTTATTTAAACCTATAAAATGCCATTGGGCAGCGGATTTGGAAAAGAGGAGATTTTATGAACAGCAGGAATTTATCACAGTACTTTAAGAGTATCATAGACCAGGACAGGTGTGCGGTGGTGATCTGCAACCTAGCCCACGAGATCATTTATATGAACCCTGCAGCGGTGGAGCGGTATGCGAAGCGGGGCGGCGCAGCCCTCGTGGGGCAGAGCCTTTTGGACTGTCATAACGGGCAGTCTGTGGAACTGATCAGAAAGGTAACGGCATGGTTTGGGGAGAGCACAGAGCACAACATCGTCCACACGTTTTATAATGAGAAGGAAAACAAGGACGGCTATATGGTTGCCCTGCGGGATGAGAAGGGGACGCTGACCGGGTATTATGAGAAACATGAGTACAGGGATGCGGACACGAGTGTGTTTTATGATTTTTGAAACGTGAAATAGAATGTAAACGGGCGCGGTGGATTCGGCCTCCTTGCCGGAGGCAAAACTGGAATAGGCTGGATTCGGTAACGATGAAGCCGAAGGAGGAACAGTCATAAGGTGTTGTCAACTAATGAGAAAGCAGGTTGACAATACCTTTTTGCTGTGTTAAGATGACGTTACTTGAAAAGGGGAAGAGCTGGCGTATACAGGTGGGGAGGGAGTTTATGAACCGTGAAATGCGTGCAAAATCAGAGAGAATGCAGACGGGGGCAGCGAGCCGGAGAAAGACGTACGACATGGCATATGTCGGTTTGTTTGTAGGTGTGATGACTGTCTGTTCCTGGATTTCCATTCCCACAGCGGTTCCATTTACCATGCAGACCTTTGCGATCTTTCTGGCAGTGACAATACTGGGAGGGAGGCGCGCTACCCTGGCGGTTGTTGTTTATCTGCTGATAGGTGCGGCGGGCGTTCCTGTTTTTGCAGAATTTTCCGCAGGGCTGAGAGTGCTCTTTGGCACCACGGGCGGTTATCTCATCGGATTCGTCTTTGCCACGCTGTTCATGTGGCTGATGGAGAGCCTGTTTGGCAGGAAGCACTGGGTGCAGATACTTTCCATGCTCCTTGGCATGGTCATATATGATATTGTGGGCACGATCTGGTTTATGATTGTGTATGGAAATACAAACGGGCCTGTGAGCCTTCTTACGGCCCTTGGATGGTGCGTGATCCCCTTTGTGCTGCCTGATCTGGTCAAGGCAGCGCTTGCGTTTGGCTTTGGCAATGCTTTGAGAAAGCCGCTGGCGGGAATCATGCAGGAACAGTACGGGAAGAACTCGTAATGCGCAAAAAGGAGAATACGGAATGACAGACAGGATCAGGGCACATCATGGCATGTGCTTTTCCTTTTTTCAAGGGAAAGGCTACAGCGGCGAATTTACGGAAAATATGTGGAAAATGAAGGGGAAGCTTGCAGGCAATCCAGAGGTGATCCTGCTGGACAGAACGGATGACGTGTGCGCGCACTGCCCGAACAATCAGGAGGGAATCTGTATCTCGGCGGGAAAAGCGGATGAGTACGACAGACAGGTACTTGCCAGATGCGGGCTGACCGCCGGCTGTCAGATCAGATGGGAGGATTTTACGCGCCTCGTGGAGGAGCGCATCCTGTCCACCGGCCGCCGCGCAGAGATCTGCGGAGACTGCCAGTGGACGAACCTTTGCGGTTTATAGCAGCTGTATGCCGTTTGCCAGAGCTTCCTTTGTCACTTTCTCCGGCCAGAGGGAACACTGCACTTCACCGATGTGGGCCTTGCGAAGGAAGAACATACAGATTCTTGACTGTCCGATGCCCCCGCCGATGGTGAAAGGAAGGGTTTCGTCGATGATTCCCTTCTGGAAAGGAAGAGCGGCCCGCTCCGGGCAGCCTGCCTTTTCAAGCTGGGACAGCAGCGCGTCCTTATCCACACGGATTCCCATAGAGGAGAGCTCCAGCGCGATGTCGAGCACAGGATAGTAGACCAGAATGTCCGCGTTTAAGCTCCAGTCATCATAGTCCGGCGCGCGGCCGTCATGTTTTTCGCCGGAAGCCAGAAGATCTCCGATCTGCATGAGGCAGACGGCTCCCTTTTCTTTTGTAATCAGGTTTTCCCGCTCTTTCGGCGTATTGCCCGGATAGAGATTCTCCAGCGCCTGGGTGGTGATGAAAAAGATGTCATGGGGCAGGATTTCGTCTATGTAATCATACTGGATGGCCATGTATTTCTCGGTCTTTCTCAGTGCCTTGTAGACCGTTTTAACCGTCTCTTTCAGATAATCCAGACAGCGCTCTTCCCGGGAAATGACTTTCTCCCAATCCCACTGATCCACATAGATGGAGTGGATGTTGTCCGTCTCCTCATCCCTGCGGATGGCGCTCATGTCCGTGTAGAGCCCTTCCCCGTGGACAAAACCGTATTTGCCAAGAGCCATACGTTTCCATTTTGCCAGAGAGTGCACGATCTCGGCGGGAGAGTCGTTCTGCTCCTTGATGCCGAAGGTGACGGGACGTTCCACACCGTTTAAGTTGTCGTTTAAGCCGGAGGACGGCTCCACGAAAAGGGGTGCGGACACCCGCAGAAGACGCAGTCTCTCTGCAAGCTGTACCTGAAAAAAGTCTTTCACTGTCTTAATGCCGATCTGGGTGTCATGCAGATTCAGCGCAGACCTGTAATCGTTTGGGATAATTAAGTGTTCCATAGCTTACCTCGCTTTTTTTGTGGGTTTTCCTCTATATATTTAACCGCTTTTTCGGCAGGAAAGCAAGGAAAATTTTTACCAGGTCTTTTCGAGAGTCGTATTCCAGTCCGGCGCAAAGGGATTGTCGGAGGATGATTTCAAGGTCAGGCGGCGCAAAATACAGGCGTGCTGATCAACCGTTCGACAGGCATCGTGAAGTCTGGAACCAAGTCCACGGGTGATCCGATGACGGCTTCCGGGATTTTTTATTACATAGGAAATTGTGGGTTTGCAGTCCTCTTTTTAGAATGTTACTTCTCGTCATGCCCTGTCTTACAGGGTAATGCCAAATGCCTGCAACAGCAGTAAAATCAGAAGCAGCGGGGCAATCACGGTAATCATGGCGATATACAGACGCTTTCTGCCGAACTTATATCTGCCAAGGGTCACCTCATCAATGATGGTCTTAGGCTTTACAACCCATCCGATCAAAATGCAGGTCAAAAGCGCCACAAGCGGCATCAGACAGTTGTTGCTGATATAATCCATCAAGTCCAGAAGCTGTCCTACAGAACCGTTTGGCAGCTCTAATTCAAAGTACAGGAAATTATAACCGAAGCAGACAATTGCCCCGACGATGATGCCGTAAGCTGTCACGAAAGCGGTGCTCTTCTTTCTGGATAAGTGGAACTTGTCCATCAGACTGGCAACGATCGCCTCCATGATGGACACAGCGGAGGTCACCGCCGCAAAGGCTACCATCACAAAGAACAGAACGCCGATGACAGTCCCGACCCATCCCATCGCGGCAAAAATTTTGGGCAGGGAGATAAACATAAGACCCGGTCCTGCGGACATGCCCTCGGTTCCCATGAAAACATAGACTGCCGGGACAATCATCATACCCGCAAGCAATGCCACTACGGTATCAAAAATCTCGATCTGGTTGATGGAAGGCATCAGGTTGACATCCTTTTTCACATAGGAGCCGTACGCGACCATGATGCCCATAGCAACGCTGATGGAGTAAAACAATTGTCCCAGCGCGTCCATAATCACAAGGAAGAAATCCTGCAGTGTGACGCCCTCAAAACTGGGAAGCAGATAAATTTTCAGTCCTTCCAGACCGGTTCTCTCCAGCCCCGATGCGTCCGTGTGGCGCAGCGTCAGCGCATAAACGGAAATGCCAATGATCAGAATGAGAAGCAGGGGCATGATAAATTTGCTCGCCCGCTCAATGCCGTTGTCCACGCCGCCGAAGATGATAATCGCCGACAGGAGAGTAAAAATAACCATAAAGACTACAGGGCTTACCTGTTCGGAGATAAATCCGGTAAAGTAGCCGTCTGTGGCAGCGGTGGTCATATTCCCGGTGAGGAAAACGGTAAGGTATTTCAGTACCCATCCGCCGATGGCGAGATAGTAAGGTAAAATAATAATCGGGACAAGGCTTGCCAGAATGCCGAGCCCTTTCCACTTCGGGTGGATCACGCCGTAGGCGGTCAGCGGACTCTGGGCGGTCTTACGCCCGATGGCGATCTCCGTGGTGAGCAGCGTGAAGCCGAAGGTCAGCGCCAGAATGATGTAGCATAAAATGAACAGTCCTCCGCCATCCTTCGCGGCCAGATAGGGGAACCGCCAGATATTTCCGAGTCCCACTGCGCTTCCTGCCGCTGCAAGAACAAAACCAAGTTTGCCAGTAAAGTTTCCTCTTTTCTTGTTTGTTTCCATTTTTCCATCCTTTTCCTTTTTGCGTATAATAGCTTGATTATACTGTAACATGTCCCATTGTGCAATGCTTTTTTGATAATACTAGAACAAATGTTCTAAAAATGCTTGCAATGGGGAAGATACTATGTTAAGATAGGGACAGAAAAGAACGTACGTTCTGCGAGTTCCCGGAGGACAGGCGAGGAACCAGGAATATGGGGAAAGAGAAAGACAGCACGGAGGAGTGGCAGGATGGATATCAGAATTGCGCCGCAGATGTCGATTATGGATAAACTGAAAATACTTGGTGATGCAGCGAAATATGACGTGTCATGCAGTTCCAGCGGTTCCTCACGGAAAAATGACGGACAGGGCATTGGCAACACCGTGGCGGCAGGACTATGCCATAGTTTTGCGGCGGACGGCAGATGCATTTCCCTGCTGAAGATCCTTTTTACCAACGAATGTATTTATGATTGCAGATATTGTGTCAACCGCAGATCCAACGATGTGCCCCGGGCTTCTTTTACCCCGGACGAGGTCTGCGAGCTGACGATGGAATTTTACAGACGCAATTATATAGAAGGTTTGTTTCTGAGTTCGGGTATTTTATGCAGTCCCAATTACACGATGGAGCTGATCTGCGAAACGGTGCACAGACTGCGCACCCTGCACCGTTTTCAAGGATATATCCATGTGAAGGCGATTCCCGGAGCGGATCCCCTTCTGATTCAGAGGCTTGGCTATCTGGCAGACCGTATGAGCGTGAATCTGGAGATGGCTACGGCGGAGGGGCTGCGGGCGATTGCGCCCAACAAACACCGCAAGAACATTTTGAAACCCATGCGTCAGATACAGAACGGCATCACCGAGAATAAAAATGAGCTTACCTTATATAAGCACGCGCCCCATTTCTGTGAGGCGGGACAGTCCACCCAGATGGTCATAGGCGCCCTGCCGGAGAGTGATTACCAGATCATGTCGGTGGCGGAAAATCTCTATGACAAGTTTTCTTTGAAGCGGGTGTACTACTCGGCTTTTGTGAACGTGAACGAGGACAGGGATCTGCCCGCGCCGGCAGGCGGCCCGCCGCTGCTTCGGGAACACAGGCTGTATCAGGCAGACTGGCTTCTCCGGTTCTATGATTTTAAGGTGAATGAGCTGCTGACGGAGGACAGGCCGAATTTCAATACGGCCATTGACCCGAAAGCGGACTGGGCTGTCCGGCATCTGGAGTGCTTCCCGGTGGAGATTAACCGGGCGGATTACCATCTGCTGCTGCGGATTCCGGGTGTGGGCGTTAAAAGCGCCAGACGGATCGTGGCGGCCAGGCGTTTTGGCAGTCTGACCTTTGAGGATCTGAAGAAAATAGGTGTGGTGCTGAAGCGAGCGCTTTATTTTATCACCTGCAATGGGAGGATGATGTACCCCACAAAGCTGGAGGAACAGTATATTGTGAGAAACCTCACCTACCAGAACCAGATGGGCCGGGGGGAGAGACTGCCTTTTATGACAGACGGCACAACTTACCGGCAGATGTCGCTGTTTGATATGGCCGGATTTGATGATATGCAGAGGGTGGCCAGTATATAATCCATATGGCAGGCAGGTCACAGAGCCGGTATTTTTGCGGGAAACGGGCAGGTGATCAGCCTTCGGGAGCATTTTGGAGGAGGAGAGTATAGCTATCTATGGAAGAAAAATATCTGATCTGCGAGGATTCTCTGGAAGGTATTTTCACCGGGATCTACGATGCCTATGCCTTAAGGGAGGGGCATGAGCATGTGCATATCCAGGTGGGAGAGGAGGAGAATCTGCGCCTGTTTGCCACCTATCTGCATATATTGCCGGATTCTGTGAAGACTGATAAGGTGGCGAATACGCTTAGAGCAAGACTAGGTGAGCATGCATACTATTCGATCTGCCGGGCGGCGGCATCCTGCTATCCCGATAAGGGGGAGGCCGTTTACAGGACTGTGGTGGATGCACTCACAGCGGGAAGCGGAAGCAGGGTGATGGATAACCTGCGAAATCCACATGTGGCAAGGTGCTTTGAGCTGGCGCGGTTTACGGCCAATGAGGCTCATTTTGAGACGGAGTTTCTGCGATTCCAGGAACTCGCGGGGACGGAAACCATGAAAGACAGTGTCCTCTTTTCCCGGATCGGGCCGAAAAATAATGTCATACCGTTTATCATGCCCCATTTTGCGGACAGACTGAGCGTTGAGAACTTTATGGTCTATGATGAAAACCGTAAACTTTTCGGGGTGCATCCGGCCAGGGAGGAATGGTATCTTGTGACGGCAGGGGAGACATTTGTTCTGCAGAATCCTGTATGGTCGGAAAAGGAGGAGGTGTATCAGGAACTGTTCCGGGCTTTCCATCAGACAATCGGGATCAAGAGCCGGGAAAACAAGAAGCTGCAGAGGCAGATGTGCGCTTATCGTTACCAAGATTATATGGTAGAATTTGCACAAAAAGGATAAATTGCAGTCGTGTGCGCGGGCACGATTCAGGGATAATAGGCAGATTCCACAAAATTTTGTTTGATCCTCAAAGTATTTGTGCTAAGTTGCAAAAATCTGCCAAAATTGTACAATTATAGGAACAAAATTAGCTCTTTACAAACAGATATAAAATAGTATAATCAACTCAAACGAGGAGCTTGAAAACGTTTTTCATGTGTGCTTTCCGCACGCTAAAGCGAAAAGGAAGGAGTAAACTATGCAACACAAAATCAAATTGAGACCGGATGAAGTAAAGGACTTTGTGTCCGCAGCAACCAGATGTGACTGCGACGTGGATATTTTTTACAACAGCTTTATTGTGGATGCAAAATCCATTATTGGCGTGTTGGGACTGAATTTCAATCAGATTTTAACCGTTGCGTATAACGGCTACGACGCAGACTTCGAGAGACATCTCAGAAAATGGGCGGTAGCGGTATAGATTCCGGCTGTATTGAACGAACACATTGACTCCCTATGTAAGATAACGTAAGATTATCTTACATAGGGAGTTTTTGTGTGCCTGAGTGATGCACAGCATCTCGAACCTGCCCATGCGGAATTGGAGGAAGTTTCTCATATGGAAGTGCGGATTTCCGTGCGGAGTCTGGTGGAATTTATTCTGCGCTCCGGTGATATAGACAACCGAAAAGCGGCTTCACCTGAAAATGCCATGCAGGAGGGAGGCAGGATTCACCGCATGATCCAGCGGCGGATGGGGCCTTCCTACCAGGCCGAGGTGTCTCTTTCCTATACCTATGACGCCGGGGAGTATGAAATTATTGTGGAGGGGCGTGCCGACGGCATCATCACGGAGACCGGGAGGGACGCGCTGCCGCAGACGGCGATTGAGGAGAAGGCGGCCGGCAGTGATGAGACGCGGCTGTCCGTGACGCCAGGGCAGGAGCAGTCGGTGCAGAATGTGGAGGTAACGATAGACGAGATCAAGGGAACCTACCATGATCTGAAAAAGATGAAAGGCCCTGTTCCCGTGCACCTTGCGCAGGCGAAATGCTACGCCTATATTTATGCCGCACAGAAGAACCTGTCGGAGATCCGTGTGCGCATGACTTACTGTCATATCGAGACGGAGGAGATCCGCTATTTTCATGAGGACTATCAGTACGGGGAACTGCGGGGGTGGTTCGAGGAGCTGATGGGACAGTACAGGAAATGGGCGGACTATCAGTATGCGTGGCAGAAGTGCAGGCAGGAATCCATCAAACACATGGAGTTCCCTTTTCCGTACCGGGAGGGGCAGAAGGAACTGGCATCTTACGTCTATCAGACGATTTACCACAAGAGAAAGCTCTTTATCGAGGCGCCTACGGGTGCAGGCAAGACCATTACCACCGTGTTTCCCGCTATAAAAGCGATGGGGGAGGGGCTGTGTGAGCGGCTTTTTTATCTGACGGCTAAAACCATCACCCGCACAGTGGCGGATGGCACCATCACCCTGCTTCGAGAGCGGGGTCTGAAGCTGAAAAGTGTGATATTGACCGCCAAAGACAAGATCTGTTTTATCAACAGATCCGAAAGCGGAAGCCCGGGCGGGACGGAGTGTAACCCGGTGGCCTGTCCGTATGCAAAAGGGCACTATGACAGGGTGAATGAGGCCATGTACGATCTATTGACCCATGCGGACAATTTCACCAGGGAGCGGATTGAGGCGTATGCGGAGCAGTATCAGGTCTGTCCCTTTGAACTGTGTCTGGACATGAGCCTGTTCGCCGATGCGGTGATCTGCGATTACAATTACCTCTTTGATCCCCATGTGTATCTGCGCCGTTTTTTTGCCGACGGGGTCAGGGGAGAATATATTTTTCTTGTGGACGAGGCCCATAATCTGGTGGAGCGGGGCCGGGAGATGTACAGCGCCCTGCTCTGCAAGGAGACATTCCTGGAGCTGAAAAGGACGGTCAAGGCCTACGATGAGAAAATCGCCAGGAATCTGGATAAATGTAATAAGGAGATGCTTGCTCTGAAAAGGGAATGCGAGGACTGCCGGGTGGTGGAGCAGACCGACGGGCTGGTCCGCGCGCTGATGCGCCTTGGGTCGTCGATGGAAGATTATCTGGAGGATCACGAAGACAGCCCCGTGAGGGCGGACATTCTCTCCTTCTATTTTGAGGTTTCGCATTTTCTGGAGATGTATGAGCTGGCGGACGAAAACTATGTGACCTACTCGGAGCTGCGGGAGGACGGCAGTTTTATCGTAAAACTTTTCTGCGTGAATCCGGCGGGTAATCTGATAAACTGCATGAGGCGGGGACGCAGCACGATTCTGTTTTCTGCAACGCTCCTGCCCATCGGGTATTATAAGACGCTTCTCGGGGCGGAGGAGGGAGACTATGAGGTTTATGCCCGGTCGGTTTTCAGGCCGGATAAGCTGGGGCTGTACATAGGCAGCGATGTGACAAGCCGTTATACCCGCAGGGGGGATGCAGAATATTACCGCATAGCCGCTTACATTCACCATGTCATAGAAAAGAGACAGGGCAACTATATGGCTTTTTTTCCTTCCCACTCCTTCTTACAGCAGGTTTTCGACAGTTACCAGAAATATTTTAACGCGGAGGGGACGGTGGAATGCATTCTGCAGGAAAGCCATATGAACGAGGCAGCCAGGGAGGCGTTCTTAAATCGGTTCCGGGGAAACGGGGAATGCGACCTGCAGAGCCTGATCCGGATGGATATTGAAATGGAGGAGGAGAGAAGCCTCTTGGGATTTTGCGTGATGGGCGGCATTTTCAGTGAAGGAATTGACCTAAAGAACGACAGTCTGATCGGCGCGATTATTGTGGGGACAGGTCTGCCCCAGGTGTGCAATGAGCGGGAGCTCTTAAAAAAGTATTTTGACAGATGGGGGGAGAACGGCTTCGATTATGCCTACCGTTATCCGGGCATGAATAAGGTGTTACAGGCGGCGGGACGGGTGATACGCACGGTGGATGATTTCGGGGTTGTTGCTCTTCTGGACGAACGGTTTCTCTCCCCTGCCTACCAGAGATTATTTCCGCGGGAATGGCAGGAGAGAGTGGTTGTTACAGTTGACCAGATAGGTCGGAAAGTGGAGCGGTTCTGGGATGAATGGCTTTAAACCGCCGTTTTTTTGTTATCCGGACAAGTCAATAAGGAAATAGACAAAAAATTTGTGGAAAAGACAGACCGTGTACATTGACTATAAGCGTCAAGAGACAAAATCCGATTGACTTTGTTCAGACAGGATATTACATGGCTGGTCAATCATTTCGGCAAAAAAGGAGGCGGCTCGACAAAAAGCTGATAGAAAAAACCGAAAATGACAGACAGGTTGCGAAGAATTGGTACCATATTCGACAGGAACTGACGGGACTGTCAATGTGGATAACTTTGTGGAAATTGGGGATTTCTCAGATATTTTTGGATAACTTTTAAAAATTTGGGGCGTAAAAATTGTGGAAAAGTGGATATACGGTTTTTGGTTTGTAAAAAGTAAACCCTTTTGGTCAATCGGTGGCGAGTGAGGGAGAAGAGTTCCGATTTGACGTTGAATGGCAAATAGTGGTATACTGATTATCGGTAAACTACAAGATATTGAGAATTTCGGAATGGAGGAAATTATGTGGGCATTTGAAAGTGTATTTTATCAGATATATCCGTTGGGGTTTGGCGGTGCACCCTTTGAGAACGACGGACAGCTTGTGCACCGTATCCTGAAGGTGAACGACTGGATTCCCCATATGAAGAAGCTGGGAATCAATGCAGTCTATTTTTCCCCGGTGTTCGAGTCGGACACCCACGGCTACAATACGAGGGACTATCACACCATCGACTGCCGTCTGGGAACCAACGAGGACTTTAAGAAAGTCTGTGAGAATCTGCATGAGAACGGCATCAAGGTTGTGCTGGACGGGGTGTTCAACCATGTGGGCAGAGGCTTCTGGGCGTTTCAGGACGTGCTGAGGAACAGGGAAAATTCCCCTTACCTGAGCTGGTTTCACATCAATCTCGGAGGAAACTCCAACTATAATGACGGTCTGTGGTACGAGGGCTGGGAAGGCAATTATGACCTGGTGAAGCTGAATCTGCGTCATGAGGATGTGATCAATCATATTCTGGACAGCGTGAAGGGCTGGGTGGAGGAGTTTGACATCGACGGCCTGCGGCTGGATGTGGCATACTGCTTAGACCACGACTTCGTGAGAAGGCTCCGGGCGTTTACGGACGGCCTCAAGTCAGAGTTTTATCTGCTGGGCGAGATGCTTCACGGAGATTACAACCAGATGGTGAATGACCAGATGCTGCACTCTTCCACCAATTATGAGTGTTACAAAGGGCTGTTCTCCAGCTTTAACAGCATGAATATGTTTGAGATCAATCATTCCCTGCAGCGGCAGTTCGGGCCGGAGAACTGGTGTCTTTACCGAGGCAAGCATCTGCTCTCCTTTGTGGATAACCATGATGTGAGCCGGATTGCCAGCAATCTGACCAATGAAAAGCATCTGCCGCTGATCTATGCGCTGTGTTTCGGCATGCCGGGAATTCCCTGCGTGTATTACGGCAGCGAGTGGGGGGCGAAGGCAAATAAGAGCGAGGGAGATCCTGCGCTGCGCGCCTGTTTCGATGAGCCTGAGTGGAATGAACTCAGTGAGTGGATCAGCAGGCTGGCTGAGGCCAAGAAAGGTTCTAAGGCTCTCAACTACGGCGATTTCCGTTCGGTGGTGCTGACCAACAGGCAGTGCATTTTCGAGCGCAAGTGTGAGGGAGAGAGGGTGCTCGTGGCCATCAATGCGGACGGGGAGGACTACACCGCACACTTTGATGCGGGCTGCGGCATGGCCGTGGATCTCATCACCGGGAAAGAACACGATTTCGGAGGCGGAAGCCTGCTTCCCGCCTATAGCGCATACTTCTGGAAGATGGAACGCTAAAAAATATCTTGACAACGGCCGTCCGATGTACTAAGATGACAAAAGTATCATATGGCACAAGTAACAAAAATTTTGGAAAGGAGGTAATCTTATGTTTTTAATCAGTATCAATTCTGCAGTCGATAACAAGTTACAACTGCATAGAGAAACATTGTATGAAATTACCTCCGCATATAGAAGAACCGGCAGGGACAGGGCATGTTGACCAGATTAGTCGACAACTAGATATGCTGGGCTTTAAGCGTTTTTTGAGGCTGTGGTAATTTTATTACCACAGCCTTTTTGCGCGCATAAGCAGAGTCAGAAAGCGTCAGAGACAGGATGAGTGCTTGCACGCAAGACTGTCTATGGCGATTTATGACGAGCAACGCGAACGAGAGATGCGGAGCATCTCGAGTCTGCTTATGTACAGAGTCAGAAAGCGTCAGAGACAGGATATATGCGGAGATATTCAGGGGGATATGGAACATGAAAAAGATATCAAGCTACATATGGGATTATCGGCTCTCCTATCTGGGAGCCGTTCTGTCCCTTCTGATTGCGGTCACGCTGGACATGGCCGCGCCGAGACTGACGGCGCGGGTGGTGGATGACGTGATCGTGGGAGGAAACATGGGGGAATTGAAGTTCCTGCTTCTGGGATTTCTGGGAGTAGGGCTTGGAAGGTGCATCTTCCAGTATGTGAAGGAATACACCTTCGACAAAAACGGCGCCAGAATTTCCGGGGATATGCGGCGGGATTTGTTCCGGCAGATCCAGTCCTTGAGTGCGGATTTCTTTGACCGCACGAACACAGGGGAGCTGATGGCCCGCGTCAAGGAGGATATTGACCATATCTGGGACGCGGTGGGGTATGTGGGCATGCTGCTGATCGAGGTTGCCTACCATACGGCGATCATTCTGGTCTGCATGTGCATGATTCACTGGAAGCTGGCAATGATTTCCGCAACGGCCATGCTTCTTTGCGGCATTGTGGCGGTGGTTATGGAGCGGAAGCTGGGAGCGGTCTATGAGGAGATCAGCGAGGAGAACGCGGTCCTCAATACGGTGGCGGAGGAAAACCTGGGCGGTGTGCGCACGGTCAAAGCGTTTGCCAGAGAAGCCTTTGAGATCGACAAATTTCTCTCCCACAATAAACGGTACTATGATCTGAATATGGCGCAGTCCAAGGTGCTTGTGCGATATTATCCGATTTTTACGGTTATTACTACGATTCTGCCTCTATTGACCTTGTTGGTCGGTGGACGGTTTGTGATTGACGGGGAGATGACACTTGGTCAGCTAACGGCATTTGTGGAGTATTCCATGAATATCGTGTGGCCTATGGAGATGCTGGGCTGGCTTACCAACAGCTTCTCCTCAGCGGTGGCATCCAACAAAAAAATACGGAAAATATATGAGGAGACACCTACGGTCACGGAATCGACTGATCCGGTCAGAATAGAGAACGTGCAGGGAAAGGTGTGTTTCGACCACGTTTCCTTCCATAAGGCGGATCAGTACGAGATTTTACATGACATATCGTTTACGGTGGAGGCAGGAGGAACGCTTGGCATTATGGGAGCCACGGGCGCGGGCAAGACGTCCATCATTCAGCTTTTGCAGCGTATGTATGACGCCACGGGCGGCGCGATCTATCTGGACGGCATGGATATCCGCACGCTTTCCCTGGAACAGCTCCGCACAAGCGTGAGTTTTGTCATGCAGGATGTTTTTCTGTTTTCGGATACCATAGGCGACAACATCAAGCTGGGGAAAAAGCGGTATGTGGATTTCAGGACGGTGCGCAAGGCGTCCACGGACGCGCAGGCGAGCGGTTTCATCGAGCGGATGGAAAAGCAGTATGACACGGTGATCGGCGAGCGGGGCGTGGGACTGTCCGGCGGACAGAAACAGCGCATCAGCATAGCGCGTGCGCTTTCCAAGAAAAATCCGATTCTGGTGCTGGACGATTCCACTTCCGCGCTGGATACGGAGACGGAGCAGCTGATCCAGCAGACGCTTGCGAAGCTGGAGAATACGACAAAGATCATTATTGGCCACAGGATCAGCGCGGTGCGCCACGCGGACGAGATTCTGGTGCTTGAAGGCGGCGCCATTGCGGAGCGCGGCACCCATGAGGAACTTATGGGAAAACACGGTCTGTACTATGAGACATATCTGTCTCAATATGGGGAGACCTCCCAAAATGGCGCACAGGCGGGGGCAGACAGTGACAAGGCATGCGGAACAGTCAGAGGGAGGGCTGACGGCAAAGGGGCTGCGGATATGGAAAAAAGAAATGTTTTGGAGAACGACGCGGACGGGAAGGAGATAACGACGGCGTGTTCGGAAAGAGCGGAAAAGACGGGAGGTGAGACGGATGTCCTTCAACTCGTATAAAGATGATGAACAGAGTACGGCGCGGAGCAAGGCGCAGACCTTAAAGCGGCTGCTTGGCTATCTGTTTGCGTATAAATGGCAGATTATTCTGGTGCTTGCGGTAATGGGGTACGGCGTGGCGGTGCGGTTGATGAACCCGCTGATTATGGAGTCTGCCATAGATGACTATATTGGTCAAAGTGATTTTAAGGGGCTTTACCGGCTGCTTGTGATGGCGCTTGCAATGAATCTGACGCTGGTGGCGACTGTGAAGCTCAGGATGTATATAATGGCGAAGGTGTGCAACCAGATTCTGCTGACGATCCGGCAGGAGCTGTACACCCATATTCAGAAACTGGATTTTGCCTTTTTTGACAGCAGGCCTACGGGGAAAATTCTCTCCCGTATTATCGGGGATATCAATTCCCTGAAGGATGTGCTTTCCAACTGCGTGACCACGCTGGTGCCGGACGCCCTCAAGGTGATTGCCGTCATTGTGATTATGGTCTGCAAAAATCCGGCGCTTGCGTTTGCGTCCCTGCTGACCCTGCCGTTTATGGCGGCGGCGACCTTTTATATCGAATACAAGGCGCATCCGCGCTGGCAGCTTTTCCGAAAGAAAGCGGCCAACTTAAACGCCTTTATCCATGAGGATATGGCGGGCATCCGCATCATCCAGAGCTTTCATGCCCAAAAGGAGACGGAGGATACCTTTGACGAACTCCTGAAGGAGCACAGGGACGCCTTCTTTGGCGCGGTGCGCATGAGTGACGCTTTTGGCTCTGTGATCGACCTGTCATGGGGGCTTGGCTGCATTTTTCTGTATTTTACGGGAATTGTCGTTCTCGGTGTGGAGGCAGTGTCGGTGGGAACTTTTATCGCTTTTGGCACTTATCTGAACATGTTCTGGCAGCCTATACATAACATCAGCAATTTCTATAACCAGCTGGTGACCAACATTGCGGGGGCGGAACGGATTTTTGAGATTCTGGACACGGAACCTGGCATTGCGGACGGCAGTACGGCGGAGCAGATGCCGGAGATCACGGGGGAAGTGGTTTTTGACCATGTGGATTTCTCCTATGACGATAAGGTGAAAGTGCTGGATGACGTGAGCTTTACGATAACACCGGGCGAGACGATTGCGCTGGTTGGTCCCACGGGGGCAGGAAAGACTACGATAGTCAATTTAATCAGCCGCTTTTATGAAGTGACGGGCGGCTCGGTCAGAATTGACGGGTGGGATGTGCGGGACGTTACGATTGAGAGCCTGCGTAAACAGATGGGCATTATGACGCAGGACAATTTCCTCTTTTCGGGCACGATCCGGGAAAATATCCGCTACGGCAGACTGGACGCCACGGATGAGGAGATCGAGGCGGCAGCGCAGGCGGTCAATGCCCACGACTTTATTATGAAGCTGGAGAAAGGGTATGACACGGAACTTTCTGAGCGGGGCGGCGGGCTTTCTGTCGGGCAGAAACAGCTTCTGGCCTTTGCCAGAACGATGGTGTCAGATCCGAAAATATTGATTCTGGATGAGGCGACTTCCAGCATTGACACGAAGACGGAACTGCTGGTACAGGAGGGCATCGAGCATCTGCTTGCGGGCAGAACGTCCTTTGTCATTGCACACAGGCTTTCCACGATCCGAAAGGCCGACCGTATTTTCGTGGTGGATGACGGAAAAATTCTGGAGGAGGGCAGTGCGGAGGAGCTGATGGAAAAGAAAGGACTATATTATCAGCTTTATCAGAACAGTATTTTGTAAATTGGGTTGACAAATAATCATTTTACTTTATAATTTAGGTTAATTACTTAAATTGTAGGTAAAATGTGGGAGACGGCTGTCCCGGGAAGGCCGGGACGAGAGCTGTGCGGAAATGGGGACTTATGGCAAAAGCGGTTAAAATGGCGGATATTGCGAAGGTGATGGGGGTCAGCACAGTGACGGTATCCAAGGCGCTCTCTGACCAGAAAGGCGTCAGCGAGGAACTTCGCATCAAAATCAAGAAAAAGGCGGAGGAGATGGGCTACAAGTCCACTTCTGCAAGATACAGGGAGCGTTCCGGGCATGCGGTAAGTTATACGTTCGGTGTGATTGTCTCGGACCGTTTTCTGGCGAAATATGAATCCTTCTACTGGAATCTATACCAGGAGGTGGCGACTGCGGCGGTGCAGAGAGGGTGTTTTACCATGCTGGAAGTGCTGCGGGCGGAGGATGAGGACAGTCTGGTCATGCCGAGGCTTCTCAGTGAGAGAAAGACAGAAGGACTGATCATCATAGGCAGACTGCAGAAGCCGTATATGGAAAAACTGATGGAACTGGTGGATCTGCCGTTTATCCTGTTGGATTTTGTGGATCGGAACGGTGTCTATGATTCGGTGATTTCCAACAGCTATCTCGGCATGTACCGTATGACCAATTATCTGTTTGACCTGGGGCATGAGAAGATCGCTTTTGTGGGAAATGTGCACTATACGGATTCCATCACGGACCGCTATTTCGGATATATGAAATCCTTGAGCGAACACGGATTGGAAGTGCGGAAGGACTGGGTGCTGGATGACAGAAACCAGGAGACGGGGCGGTCTGACGCAGGATTTGCCTGGAAACTGCCGGAAGATATGCCGACTGCCTTTGTATGCAACAACGATGTGGCGGCGGCCAATCTGGTCAACGAGCTGGAACAGCGCGGTTACCGGGTGCCGCAAGATATTTCCGTGGTGGGATATGACAACTACCAGCCGCCGGGGCTGTGCGATGTGAGAATTACGACCTATGAGGTCAATATGCCGGAGATGGCGAATCAGACCGTAAAAAATCTGATCCGCAAGGTTTCCGGGGAGCCTTACAGGCGGGGCGTCACGATTGTGGACGGCAGGATTGTTTATAAGGACAGTGTAAATGAGGCGCATCATTTGTGA
>Ga0137308_100702_pt1 | contig 46796 bp, 40 predicted proteins | sample Inofrocosms_June_FD_97181 | JGI IMG/M metagenome (GOLD analysis project Ga0137308, IMG submission 97181) | Mouse cecal microbial communities from Vienna, Austria - N-Acetylneuraminic and N-Acetylglucosamine D2O microcosms_June | ecosystem: Host-associated > Mammals > Digestive system > Large...
TGAAGGGACAGTGATAGATTACCCTGTGATGCAGACCTTGGAAAATGAGGACTACTATTTGTACAATGATTTTTATGGGAATTACAATGCCAATGGATGCTTAATTATGGACACGGATTCTGCGGCAGGGATCGGCACGGAAGCAAATGGCTATGTCAATGGCACGCCCCCTTCTACGAATTTAATCATACATGGGCACAATATGAAATCAGGGGAGATGTTCGGGGACTTGGACTTGTATGCCCAGGAAGGCTACGGGAAAGAGCACCGTATCATCTGCTTTGATTCCCTTTACGAACATCGGGAATATGAGCTGGTTGCTGTTTTTTATTCTCAGGTTTACCGTGTAAAAGATAATGTGTTCAAGTATTATAAATTTTTTGAGGCAGATACACAGGAGGAATTTGAGGACTGGTGCAGGAACATAAAGCAATTGTCCCTTTATGACACGGGCCTGGAAACAGAATTTGGGGATGAATTTATCACGTTAAACTGCTGTTCGTACCATGTGGAAAATGGAAGGTTTGTGGTGGTAGGCAAGAGGATTGGATAATTGAATTGGTTTGTAATAATAATCTATGGTATGGGCATAGCGCCAAAGGTGCTTCTGGTACCTTAATCCTGTGGAAAAATCAAAAGGGGGAATGGGGACTGGCCCTGCTGTCATAAGATGTGAAGGGGCAAATATGGATGGGCTGAAGGTTCCATGCCAGATTTTAAATGTTTGGAGAGATGCCTGTGGAAAAATGTTAAGGCATCTCTTTTTTGTCTTATAGGAAAGACCTTGCCACGCTAAAGCGTGAAAAAAGAACAGCGTTGGAAGGAAGGGTGGGAACGGTGGTTATTTTCATTTACAGCAGGAAATCCAAATGGACCGGCCGGGGAGAAAGCGTAGAAAACCAGATTGCCATGTGCCGGGATTATATACAGCGCAATATTGATGGGGCAGGCGAATCAGATATCATAGAATACGAAGATGAAGGCTACTCCGGTAAAAACACGAACCGTCCACGGTTCCAGGAGATGATGCAGGAAATCCGCAACGGCGGCTGCAATTATCTGGTATGTTACAAACTGGACCGGCTGGGCCGCAACCTTGCAGACCTTGCAAACCTTGTGGAAACGCTGAACAAGCTGAATGTATCCTTTATCAGCATAAAAGAGCAGTTTGACACTTCCACCCCCATTGGGAAAGCCATGCTTTATTTTGCAGGCGTCCTTGCCCAGATGGAACGGGAGCAGATTGCAGAACGGGTCCGGGACAATATGGTGATGCTTGCAAGGAAGGGCAGGTGGCTGGGCGGGAATACCCCGCTTGGGTTTACGGCAGAAAGTGAAGAAAGGGTGTCCGTCAATGGGAAAAGCAAAAAATCCTTCCAGCTGGCCGTGGATGAAACAGAACTGCAGACAGTACGGTTTATTTTTAAAGAATATCTGGAAAAACAGTCTTTAATGGGAATCGTCAAGTATTTCCTCAGCCATGGCATACGGACAAAACGTGGCAATGAGTACACGACAACGGCTGTCCGGGACATTCTGGCAAATCCCGTATATTGCACGGCGGACCAGGAGGGCTATCAGTATTTCTGGGACTTGGGCTGCCAGGTGTGCATGGAACAGGAAGAAGCAGACGGGACATGCGGCTTGATTGCTTACGCAAAAACTTCCTCCGCCCGATATAAAAATAAAAGTAATTCGCCGGAAAAGTGGATCGTAGCCCGCGGGAGGCATCCGGGCGTCATATCTGGGCAGGATTTTTCAAAAACCCAAAATCTCCTTGCGGAGAACAGCCCCAAAGGGGAGGGATGGCGCAAGCCCCAGAATCCTGTGGCGCTGCTGTCCGGCATTTTGCAATGCTCCTGCGGGCATTTGATGCGCCCCAAAAATTATTCTTCTAAGCAAGTCACAGAAGCAGGGGAACGGAAATTTTCCTATCTCTGCCCTTACAAAGCCATGACCCATGGGGAAAAATGCGCAATGCCGAATATACAGGGAAATACGCTGGATTCGCTGGTGTGCAGGGAGGTGCTGCGCTATACTGAGGAAAATTCAAGCATCTGCCGCATATTAAAAAAAGGTATAGGGCAGGCAAAAGAAACAAAGGGAAGCAAAGCCACGGCAGAAAGTTTCCTGGTGCAGGAGATACAGAACCGGAAAAAAGAGATGCAGAACCTGGTATCCGTTTTGGCAAAATCCGGCGGGGAGGGTGCATTTGTCCGCCAAATTGGGCAGGAGATACAGAACCTGGACAAAGAGTGCGCATTATTGGAACAGGAGCGTGCCAAATTGAGGGAAGAAGGGGAAAGCATTCAGGGCAGCGGGCAGCAGGCGGAGCTCCTTTTTCCGCAAATTTCCAGCTTCTGCAATCTTTTTAACGCCTTAACCGTATCAGAGCAGCGTGAATATTTAAGGATGGTTTTGGATAAAGTTGTCTGGGATGGGGAAGCAGCCCATATGTTTATCAATGGCTGCCATTGACGGGGCAATATGCCTGCCTATCCTTACCAAAGAAGGGTATCGCCCATGCCCTGCATGGCCGGGGGCTTCCGGCTTCTGGCAGTGGCTGTTTCCCCTGCAGAACCATCCCTTTGCCGCACCCGCTAGGCCCCACAACCGCCAGAAAATCGCCTTTATGAACCGTAAAATTTATATTAGATAAAGCAGGCGTTTCCCCCTGCATGGTATGGTAGGAATAGCCTACATGGCAGATGTCCATTAATTTTTCCATAAAGTTCTCCTTCTTGCTGCTTATTGATATTGTATGATTCAGGCGCAGAAAGGGTGCTTTCCGCAGGGGGCAAACCAAGGGCTTTGCAGGAATGCAAGCATATAAGAAAGGAATGCCTATGAAATACCATTGCTTAATTATTGACGATGAAAAATTGCTGGCAGACAGCACAGCAGAATACTTTAATTTGTTTGGGGTAACGGCATCTGCCGTATACAGCGCACAGGAAGCCCGCTGTTTTTTTAAAGAGCATACGGCGGAGCTCCTGTTATTGGATATTAATTTAGGGGATGGGAGCGGGTTCGCCCTGTGCCGGGAACTGCGGGAGCAGACGGATGTCCCCATCCTTTTTATTTCTGCACGGACCAGCGACGACGATAAGATTGCTGCCCTGAATATTGGCGGCGACGACTATATCCAAAAGCCCTGCTCCCTTGGCGTCCTTCTGGCAAAGGTCCAGGCCGTCTTAAAACGGTATGGGAAGGGCAGGGAGGGGGCGTATGCCGATGGCAGGCTGGACATTGATATCCAAAAGCAGCGGCTGCTGGTGGACGGAAAGCCGGTGAAATTAACCATGCTGGAGTTTAAGCTGCTGGCTTATCTGGTACAGAACAGGGACAGGGTAGTGCCTAAGCAGGAGCTGTTTGAAAATGTCTGGGCAGACAGGTTCACCGGGGATGGGACCCTCAACGTCCATATCCGCAAAATCCGTGAAGCCATAGAGGAAAACCCTAACCAGCCGGAATATATCGTAACTTTTTGGGGGAATGGCTACAAATTTGAGGGAGGGGAAAAATGAAAAAACGGGGGTTCCTGGCCGCTATCCTGCTGGTATTCCTGTTAGAAGCGGCAGTGGTCGCCGTATTTATGGAAGGGAACAGGGAAGCGCCACAAGATGTGGTTGCCGCCAATAAAATCGTAAAGACGCTGGAACGGAACTGGGACGCCCTTGCCGGGAATGGGCAGGGGGAGCCCCGGGCAGGCAGTTCCATGGAAGTTTGGGAAGGCATAAGCAAGGGGGCGGGGGAAGGGTTCCAAATTACTGTGCTGGACTGCGATGGCAAGGTGCTGCTCAAAACCAAAGAGCATTTAAGCGAAACCATAAGCCAGGCAGTTTCCCACAGGGATACCATCCTCGACATAGGGCAGGGCGGGGAGGCGGCCGGGAAGGTTATCCTCCATAACCCATGGGAGGAGGAGTCTGCTGCCAGAAGGCGCAGCACCGCCGTGTGGTTCCTGCTGCTTCTGTCCCTCCAAGCAGCCCTCCTTTTAGGCTACGGGGCAGGGCTTTATGGGATGCTGGTAAAGCCATTCCGGAAGCTTGAGGGCTTTGCAGAGCGGATTGCAGGGGGGAACCTTGAGGTCCCATTGGAAATGGACAGGCAGAACCTGTTCGGGGCGTTTACGGAAAGCTTTGATATTATGCGTGCAGAATTAAAGAAAGCAAGGCTTGCCGAGGCAGAAGCAAATGCGGGGAAACGGGAGCTGGTGGCCCAGCTTTCCCATGACATCAAGACCCCGGTGGCAAGCATAAAGGCTGCGTCCGAGGTAGGCTGCGCCCTTGCAGAAAGCAGGAGGATGAAGGAAAATTATACGCAGATTATCCAGAAGGCCGACCAGATTAATACGTTAGTCACCAACCTGTTTACGGCAACGCTGGAGGAGCTGCAGGAGCTCCCGGTCTTCCCGGCGGATTTGGAAAGCGGGGAGCTTGGGGGATTGCTGGAACAGGCGGATTATTTGCACCGGGCGAAGCTCCCGTCCATCCCGCCCTGCCTTGTCTGGGCGGACAGGCTGCGGCTCCAGCAGGTATTTGACAATATTTTCGCTAATTCCTATAAATATGCCGGCACGGATATAGAGGTCTGGGCAGGGCTGCGGGGAAGCCAGTTTGTTGTCACTATTGAGGATTCCGGCGGCGGGCTGCCAGAGGAGGAGCTTTATTCCATAAAGGAAAAATTCCGCCGGGGCAGCAATGCCGGGGCTGTGGAAGGGGCGGGGCTTGGCCTTTCTATTTCAGAATATTTTATGGATGCCATGCAGGGGAGCCTTACAGTAGAAAATGGGGCGCACGGCCTAAAGGTAACGGTGGCAGTCCCCCTCAGCGGAACAGCCGGGCCGCAGGAACAAAGCGGCATAGGCAGCCATGGCTTATCACGGAGCGGTTCTTAAGGAAAATTTAAGGTTTGCATAAAGCCATTTAAGGGATAGGAAAGTAAAATAGGACGTGTAACAGTAGCAGAATGCATGGAAGGAGCTTCCTTATGAAAAAAGTAATTTTTAAAACGGAACATTTAAGCAAATCCTTCTCCAGCGGAGGGACTTTGCAGCACGTCCTGAAAAATATTGACTTAGAGCTTTACCAGGGGGATTTTACCGTGATTATGGGGGCAAGCGGCGCAGGGAAATCCACCCTCCTGTATGCCCTTTCCGGCATGGATACCCCAAGCCTTGGGACCATTACGTTTGGCGGGCAGGATATCTCCGGCTTAAGCCAGGATGGGCTTTCGGTGTTCCGCCGGGAGCACTGCGGGTTTGTGTTCCAGCAGATTTATCTGGTGGACAGCATGAGCGTGATGGACAATGTGCTGGCGGCAGGTTTTTTGGTGGGCAGGGACAGGAAAAGGATAGTCCAACGCGCAAAGGAACTGTTTGGGGCCGTGGGCATTCCGGAGGAAACCCAGCGGAAATTCCCTGCCCAGATTTCCGGCGGGGAAGCGCAGCGGGTTGGCATTGTCCGGGCTTTGATTAATTCCCCGGAAATCCTTTTCGCAGACGAGCCAACCGGGGCCCTGAATTCAAAAACAGGGCTGGATGTGCTGGATACCCTGACAAAATTCAACGAGGAGGGGCAGAGCGTGGTAATGGTGACCCACGATATGCGCTCCGCCCGCCGGGGCAACCGCATTTTGTATTTAAAGGACGGCGCAATTTTAGGGGAATGCCATCTGGGCAGGTATGTCCATGGGGACGCCAAGCGGCATAAAATGCTTTCCGCGTTCCTTACAGAAATGGGGTGGTAGCAATGGGAAAAAACTTGTTTTTGATCCGCGCAAACCTGCGCAAAGCAAAAGGCCAGACGGCGGCGGAATTTGTTCTGATCCTTTTGGCCGCAGGCATGGTGAATTTGTGGCTGATGCTCAGCCTTGATTACAGGCAGAATTTTGTCCGCTGCCATGGCCGCTTACATGGGGAGCATGTGACGGCCTGCGTGGAAGGCAGCGCCCGTGGGATGCAGGAATATATTTCCAGGGTATTGGAGCAGGATGGGCGCGTAACGGAAACTTACATGGACAGTGTGATGTGCGCCGAAGGCAGCATTACGTACAACGGCTGGGAAACCACCACAAATTTTATCCTGATGGAAAAAGGCAGGGCGCTTGGCCGCCCCATTGGAAGGTCGGAGCTGGTGGAGGACGCCGGGGTTCAGGAAGGGGTATACCTTCCCATGATTTTTAAGACAGGGGAGATTGCAGCCGGGAAGCAGGTCCAGCTAACCATTGGCGGCCATAAGGTGAGCTATACGGTATGCGGTTTTTTCAATAATGCCATGGCAGGTTCCCATAACTGCGGGATGTGCCTGGTCCTGCTGACAGAACAGTGCTATCAGGACCTGGAGGGGAAGGGGTATGCGCCAAAGGCAGCGCTGGTTTCCGCGCGGCTTAAGGACAAATCAGGGAGCGAAGACGTGGAAACCATGCTGAACCGTGCAATTTCCGCAGCGTATCCGGACCGTTTTTCCGTAAGCAATTCCTACGCGCTGGTTTCCCAGTCCCGCTATATTTCCCAGATGATTTGTTCCGGGGTCCTCAGCGCCATGGCCTTCTTTGTCCTTCTGATTGTGGTGGTGGTAATAGCATCCAATATTATCCATTACATTCAGGAAAACATGAGGGACCTTGGGGTTTGGAAAGCCATGGGCTACCAGAGCAGGCAGTTAATGGGGGTCCTGCTGCAGCAGTTCCTTGGCCTTACGTGCCTTGCTGCCCTTGCCGGGGTATTGCTTTCTTACTGCCTGTTCCCAGCGCTGAATGGGATGATGGTATCCCAGACAGGGATTCCTTATGAAGTGAGGTTCCTGCCGGCGCCCTTTTTGGCTACGCTGGGGGTTTTGTGCGGTACGGTGGCGTTTGCCGTATGGCTTCCGGCCCGCAGGATACGGAAAATACCCCCTATTGACGCCCTCCGCCAAGGGGTAAGGACCCACAGCTTTAGGCGCAGCCATATCCCTTTGGAGAGGACCAGGCTGCCGCTGACTGCCGCCCTTTCCTTAAAAACTACGTTATCCGGGATGAAATATAACCTGACTGTCTGCATTACAATGCTGGTCCTGTCTTTGGTCCTTGTGTTTTCCGGGCTGATGCTGGAAAATGTAATTGTGGATATGGCTCCGTTTTGCAACCTTGTAGTAGGGGAAAGCGCAGATGCCTGCATTAATATCAATGCAGGGGCAGAAACAGAATTTTTGCAGGAAATGGAACGGGACAGCCGTGTGGAGAAAATATACTTGTACCATACCCAAATGGCAGGGCAGGAAGGCGTAAGCCTTATGGTAAATATCTGCGATGATTTTTCGAAAGTAAATAACAAGGACGTAGTCATTCAGGGAAGGTTCCCGGAATTTGAAAATGAAATTGCAATTGCCGTAAAATATGCCAGGGAGCATGGCTTCCGGCTGGGGGATGAAATCAGGCTGGGCATGGGGGAGAAGGAAGGCGTTTACCTGATCTCCGGCTTTACGCAGGTTTCCAATAATCTGGGGAAAGACTGCCTGCTGACGCGGGAAGGGTATGGCAGGATTGGGAAGCTGGAAAACTTAAGCTACTATATAGAACTTTCCCCGGAGGTAACGGTGGACCGTTTTAACCAGGAAATCAGCGGCCGGTTTGGCAGGGAAGTCAATAAGGCGCAGAATATAGAAGAAACCGTCCTTGGGGTGTCGGCCGTATATGTGTCCCTGATGACAGCGATTGTAGCCGCAATCCTGTTCTTAAGCCTTCTGATTGTGATGTTTGTCATGTACCTTCTGGTGCGGTCCATACTGGGAAGCAAGAGGATGGAATATGGGGTGCTGAAGGCCCTTGGCTTTACCACGGCCCAGCTTATTGTCCAGACTGCCCTGAGTTTCCTGCCTGCGGTGGCGGTTTCGACGGCTGCAGGGCTGGTCCTCAGCAGCTTTGTGATTAATCCTTTGACAGCATTATTTTTAAGGGATTTAGGCATTGTAACGTGTAATTTCCGTGTGCCGGCAGGGTTTGTCGCAGCCGCAGGGGCCGGGCTGGTTGCATTTGCCTTTACCGCCGCCTGCCTGATGTCGCTGCGGATAAAACGGATTGTGCCGCGGTCTTTGTTGGCAAATGATTAGCTGCTGCATAGATCCGGGCGCTGCGGGGATTTTAAAGATTGTAATACACAGTATTTACAACGTCTTACAGGTATGGTATCATTATAACAAGAATGCCAGAAAGGGAAGGGGGACTGTTTATGGCGCAGACAACATTAAGCATACGGATTGATACAGATGATAAACGCAGGTTTGAAGCGTTCTGCAGGGAAACAGGCATGAATGTGTCAGTTGCGGTAAATATGTTTGTAAAATCTGTTTTACGGGAGCAAAGGCTGCCTTTTGAAATAACAACGGATCCGTTTTACAGTGAAGCCAATATGGAGCGGCTGAAAAAATCAATCGCGCAAATGGAAGAAACTGGCGGGACCATCCATGAGGTACCATACGATGGTTAAAGCATGGACAGATGCAGCGTGGGAAGATTTTGAATATTGGACCCGGGAGGATAAAAAGACGTTTCGGCGTATTTTGCAGCTTCTGAAAGATATTGACCGGAATGGGTATGAAGGCATCGGAAAGCCAGAACGGCTGTCTGGGGATTTGGCAGGATATTGGAGCAGGAGAATTGATGGAAAAAACAGGATTGTATATAAGATTGACGGAGATACTATAAAAATTGTCCAGTGTGGCTCCCATTACCGGGATAAATAAATTTCCTTACTAAAATATTTCTATTTGGATTAGGTTGTCAAAAGCACCTTTGGTGCGATGCCCATACCAATATATGGCATGGAGCGGGTGCGGCGCACCCTTTTGGCGCCCTAATCCTTTTTCTATGCATTTCACCAAAACGCCCCAAGCCCTCACAACGCAGAAGTAGATTCCCGGATAATAAGCTCTGTCCCCAATATCAAAGGCTTGGGCGCCACGTTCGGCGCATGTATCATCTCAATTAAAATCTCACAGGAAGAATACCCTTCCTGAAAGCTGGGCTGGCTGACTGTCGTAATAGACGGCGTCGTCAGCATGGAAAATGCAATATTGTCAAAGCCAACCACCATAATGTCCCGGGGGATATTGAGGTTGTATTTCTTGGCGGCGCGGATGACTGTGGCGGCAAAAATATCAGAAATCACAAAAAAAGCATTTGGGCAGGGGTCGGAGTTCAGGAGCCTGCACACAGCGGAATAAGCCATCTCATAATTAATTTCCGGGAGGGAAACAATCCAGTTCTGGGGGATGAAAATGTCTTTCCTGTGGAGGACGTTTAAGAACCCTTCCTGCCTTTTGCGGGCATAGTTGAAGCTGTAAGGCCCGTTAATCAGGGAAATTTTGTTCCTCCCGCAGCTTAACAGGTATTCGGTAGCCATCTCGGCGGCAGCCACGTCGTCAATGGTGACATAAGGGTAATCCGCCTGCTCGTTGTACTCGCAGCACTGGATCAGCGGCGCAATGGCGCGTATTTGTTCCAAAAGGCTTTCATGGATGCAGCTTACCAGTATGACCCCGGCGGCATTTGCGCTGCGCAGAAGGCTTAAGAAGCTGCGGATAGTGTTGCGGTTAATGGGGGTTACGTGGATAAGCAGGTTATATCCCTGCGCCTGCGCGGACACGTTTGCCCCCTGTATGACTGACTGGTAGAAAGCATTGCTGATTTCCGGGAGGTTCAGGATAATGGTATGCCGGGAAGGCTCCGCAGGCTTTGTGGGCTCGTATTCGTAACCGAGGGCAGACATTGCTTCTTCCACCAGTTGTACCGTTTCCGGCTTTACAAGGGAGCGGTGGTTGATGACACGGGACACGGTGGCGGCGGACACCCCGGCCTTGTGGGAAATATCTGAAACAGTTATCTTTTTTTTCATGTCAAATGTGGACTCCTTCTCTATGGTAAATCTGTATCATACATTAGGGCGTATTTGGACGTTCATTCCTGCAGTTTTCAGACACGCTTTAGGGCATGGGCGTGCCTCGCTTAACTTTCTGTTATTGTAAAGCAATTTCCATATTTTGTAAAGAAAAATGAAAAGTATTTTTGGAGCACGAATCCTATTTAAGAAAGTTATGAAAACTAATTGAAAATATTTCTGAAAAACAAATTATTTCCTGTAAGAAATAGACAAATAGCAGGAAAAACCCTTGGATAAATCTAATAAAATGTGCAAAACACACAAAAAATAAGTTGATTACATCTGTTTGATATGGTATTATGCATGAAAGAAATAAATGAAATATTTATGAAAGAAATATGAAAAATGAAAGGAAAGAACGCTGATGAAAGTAGGAATTATTGGGTGCGGGAAGATCGCCCAGGTCCGGCACATCCCGGAATACTGTGGGAATGGACATGCAGAAATCGCCGGGTATTATGACTTTAACATGGAGCGGGCAAAGGGGCTTGCAGGGCAGTTCGGGGGGAAAGCGTATGGTTCCGTGGAAGAATTGCTGGCAGATGGGGGGATTGACGCCGTTAGCGTGTGCGTTTCAAACCACGCCCATGCAGAAATCACCATAAAAGCCCTGCGGGCTGGCAAGCATGTGCTTTGCGAGAAGCCCATGGCGGTAACGCTTGCCGACTGCATAGAGATGGCCGAGGAAGCCAGGAAAGCCGGAAAGCTGCTGATGATTGGGCAGAACCAGCGTTTTGCCAAAGCCCATGTGCGGGCAAAGCAGCTCATCCAGGAAGGGGCAATCGGGGACGTGATTACCTTTAAGACGAATTTCGGGCATGGTGGGCCGGAAACCTGGAGCATTGACCCGGGGGCAAATAGCTGGTTTTTTGACAAAGAAAAAGCGGTGATGGGAGCCATGGCAGACCTGGGCATCCATAAGACTGACTTGATCCAGTACCTTCTGGGCAGCAGGATTGTGGAAACCACGGCAAAGGTGGTTACTCTGGACAAGCGGGACGCTTCCGGCAGCCTGATTGGGGTGGACGACAATGCCATCTGCATTTACCAAATGGAAAACGGCGTGCTTGGGACCATGACGGCAAGCTGGACCTATTATGGGGCGGAGGACAATTCCACAGTGCTGTATGGGAAAGAAGGCATTATGAAGCTGTATGACGACCCGGATTACTCCATTACCATTCTTACAAAGGACGGGGACCGGATCCTCTATGACATTGATAAGATACAGACCAATGACAACCAGACAAAATCAGGGATTATCGACGAATTTGTGGAAGCGGCTATGGAGGGACGGAGCTCCGCCGTGGACGGGAGCGACGTGCTGAATGCAATGCGGGCTGTATTCGCCAGCATAGAATCCAGTGAAAAGGGCGTGACAGTAAAAGTAACGGGAGGTGCGGCATGAAATTAGGCTTGCTGAGTGCGATTTTGGAAGGGTATTCCTTTGAGGAAATGATAGATATTGTATCGGGCATGGGTTTTGCCTGTGTGGAGGTGGCATGCTGGCCGCAGGGGAAAGCAGAGCGGAGGTATGCAGGCGTCAGCCATATTGACGTGGAGCACCTGGACGCGGAAGAAGCAGGGCGGATCCTGAGCTATTGCAGGGAGCGGAAGGTGGAAATTTCATCGCTGGGCTATTATCCCAATACCATGGATCCCGACAGGGAGAAACGGGAGGGCTATATCAGCCACCTGATGAAGCTGATTGACGCCAGCGCCCTCCTGGATGTCAACATGGTTACCACGTTTATCGGGAGGGACCAGAGCAAATCCGTAGAAAAGAACTTGGAGCTGGTAAAGGGAATCTGGCCGCCAATCCTTGCCCATGCAAAGGAGAAAGGGGTAAAAGTTGCCATTGAAAACTGCCCCATGCTGTTCGGGGAGGACCAGTGGCCCGGCGGGCATAACCTGATGACGACCCCGGAAAACTGGAAAAAAATATTTGATATCCTTCCGGACAGTAACCTTGGGATTAATTACGACCCATCCCATTTTGTGTGGCAGATGGTGGATTACATCCAGCCCCTTTACGAATTCCGGGACAAAATTTTCCATGTCCATTACAAGGATATTAAAATGTACCCGGAGAAGCTCAAAAGGGCTGGGACTATGGCGTATCCCCTGGAATATATGTCCCCGAAAATCCCGGGCCTTGGGGATGTGGACTGGGCGAAATTTGTAAGCGCCCTCACTGATATCGGCTATAACGGGTATGCCTGCATAGAGGTAGAGGACAAGGCGTTTGAGGGAAGCCGGGAACGGGTGCTGGAGAGCATACGCCTTTCCAAGCGGTATCTGGAACAGTTTGTGGTTTAACCCGCCCATGCCGCATTAGGGCGTGTCTGAAAATTGTAGGAATGAATTTTCAAACACGTTCTAGGATGGTGCGCAGGCATGGCTTGGGGCAAAAAGGATTGGGAGCCATAAATAATAGAAGGAAAAGGCAATTGTATAAAACAGAAGCATGGGGATGCTATGCGGCTGTTTTATGATAGAAACAAAAAACAGAAAAGGGAGGAAACATCAATGAAGAAAAAACTGGTATCAATTTTTTTGGCGGCTGCAATGGTTGTGGCAGTTGCAGCAGGCTGCGGTAACGGGAACACCGGGAACTCGGAATCTAAGGATGTGGAAGGAAGCTCCGGGGAAGAAGCAGGGGATCCAGAAGAAGCAGGCGGACCGGAGGAAGCAGGGGATTCTGAAACCAAGACAGAAGGCTCCAAGCACATTTATGTGCTGACAGCCCCGGAAGACCATGGCTGGACAGGCTCCGTGGCAAAATTTGCCAAAGAAAAAATCGGCGAGGTAAACGAGGATGGCGCCTATGAAGCGGAACTGATTACCTCCGCATCTGCAGCAGAGCAGATTACAAACATTGAAGATATCATTTCCAAAGGGGAAAGCGACATTGCCGTTGTCATACAGCCAATCGACGATACGGTGCAGTCCGCAGTGCAGGGCCTTGTAGACGCTGGGATACCTTATGTTGCATTTGACCGCATTATTGACGGCGTGGCATCTTCCGCAGTTGCCAACGTAAAAGGCGACAACGAAGGGATTGGCGTTGCAGCCGCTGCTTACTATGTATCGCTTGGCATGAAGCCGGGGGATAAAGTATATGTGTACCAGGGAGATACTTCTTCCGTTACGACGCTGCGCGACCAGGGCTTTACAAAATACCTGACGGGCGAAGCGGAATTTGAAGGCAAGAAAATTGACGACGCTGCAAAGTGGACAGAAGACGATTTGAAATCCATTACATATTCCGGGGCTATGAACTGGAGCCGCTCCGACACAAAGACGTCCTTTGAGTCCCTGATGGGCGACAAGGCAAATGCAGAAATCAAGTGGTTTTATGCAGAGGACGACGAGCTCGCAATGGGGATCCTGGAAGCTTTGAACGGCGGTGGGATTGACGAAGGCACAAAGGAAGCGTTCCTTGCCAATAAGCCTGCCCTTAGCGGCTGCGGCGGACTGGACGAGTTCTATGCCGTGCTCCGCGGGGAATCCTATGAGGACCTGGCAGGGAGCTTCTCCGGCTTAGTATCCGTTACATACAGCCCATCCATGATCCAGACAGCCATCCAAGATATGGTGGATTATCTGGATGGCAAAGAAGTGACACAGGACCACGTCATTGAATGTGAAAATGTGACGGCTGAAAACGTAAGCGAATACCCATCCTTCTAAGAAGGGATCCGGGAAAGCCCAGCCTGAAAGGGATGCTGCAGAATGCTTTGTGGCATCCCCTTAGGGGAATGTCTGGAAGGGTGGGCGCTTTGGATTGCCGGTGTATGGAAAAAGCTCATTGAATTGCAAAGGAATAGGAGGGATAGGAATGGGCCTGCTTAAGATGAATGGCATTACGAAATCCTTTAACGGCGTCACTGTCCTGCACCATGTAGACCTGACGGTTGGGAAAGGGGAAGTCCATGCGCTTCTTGGGGAAAATGGGGCGGGGAAGTCGACGCTGATGAACGTGCTCACCGGCGTGTTCCCAAGGGATGGGGGGACGGTTGAGTTCGACGGGAAGGAAATAGGGGCAGTGACAATCCGCCAGTCGGAGGAATTAGGGATTGCATTCGTGCATCAGGAACTGAACCTGTTTAACGACCTTAAAGTGTATGAAAATATTTTCCTTGGGAGGGAGTATAAAAACCGCATTGGGAAACTGGACAAGAAAAAGATGGTTGCGGAAACAAGGGAACTGTTTGAGGAACTGGGGGTGGACATGGACCCAACGGAAGTCGTTGCAAACCTGAAAACAAGCCAAAAACAGTTATTGGAAATCTCAAAAGCCCTGTTTTTCAAAGCCAAGCTGCTGATTCTGGATGAGCCTACCACATCGCTGAACAATGATGAGGTTGCCCATCTGTTTTCCATTGTAAACAGCCTGAAACGGGAAAACGGGACGTCCTTTATTTTCATTTCCCATAAAATGCCGGAAATTTTTGAGATTTCCGACCGGTATACGGTATTCCGGAACGGGCATTTTATCGGGACAGGGAACATAAGCGATACAGACCCGGAAAGCGTCACCCGGCTGATGGTAGGGGAAGGGTATTCGGCAGAGGACGTGTACAGGCAGAGGGAAACCGGAGGGGAAGCCTTAAAGCTGGAGCATTTTTCAGGCTCAGGGTTTTCGGATGTGAGCCTGACTGTAAAAAAAGGGCAGGTGATTGGCCTGACCGGCCTGCAGGGAGCCGGCAGCAGCGAGCTGATGCAGTGCATGTTCGGCAGCACAGCCCCTACCGGCGGCAAAATGCTGGTCCATGGGAAGCCGCTTCCCACCCACTCCATCCACAGCGCCATGAAAGCCGGGATTGCCATGCTGGCGGCGAACCGCAAGGAAAATTCCGTCCTTCCAGACATGAGCCTTTTGGAAAACATGTACCTGTCGGAGCATACGCTGTCTGCATGGAAACCGCTGATCCGCAAGCGCGGGGAAAAAGAGAAATTTGAAACCTACCGGGGGCTTTTGAATATCAAGGCACAGGGCAGCGACAGCTCCATCCTGTCCTTGAGCGGCGGGAACCAGCAGAAAGTATTTATTGCCCGGTGGCTGAATACGGACGCCGAAGTCCTGCTGTTCGACAACCCTACCCAGGGGATTGACGTGGGGGCAAAAGCGGAAATTTATAAGCTGATCCTTGAGCTTGCAAAGAGCGGGAAGACCATCCTGATTAATACGCTGGAAATTCCGGAAATCCAAAAAGTGGCGGATTTTTGCGTGGTATTTTACAACGGGGGCATTATCAAGGTACTGGGGCATGACGAAATAGACGAAACCACAGTCATGCTATATTCAACAAATGCAATCAATTCTGAGGAGGTACAGTAATGGGTGCAGAGAAAAAGAATGGGAATCCCCCGGCAGGGAAGAAAATCGCCAGCTATTTGGGGGAGTACAGCTTCATCATTGTGTTTTTCCTTATTTTCCTGATCTATGTCTTAACCTGCAATGGGCTGACATGGAATGGGATGATGAATATTTTCCGCCATTCCGCAGTAGTAGGCATTATTGCCATTGGGATGGGGCTGATTTGCCTGACAGGGGAGATTGACCTTTCCGTGGGTTCCATGCTGTCGCTGGACGCAGGCTTTTCCGTCATTATTTTCAATATGACAGGGAGCATTTTTGCCACCCTGCTCTTTGCCGTGGCGTTTGGGGCGGCCTGCGGCATTGTCAACGGCCTTCTGGTGGGCTATGTTAAGATGCCGGCCTTTATTGTGACGCTGGCCACCATGCTGATTTTCCGGTCTTTTGCCCAGTATTTTTGCCAGCACATTGATAAAGAGCTCTTGGGCGGGGGCAGCTCCGTATACCGCATGAGCATGGAAAAATCTTCTTACGATGCGTTTTACCAGTTCGGGAATGGGAAAATTGCAACGATCCCCATTGTGGGGCTGATCCTCATCCTTATGACGGCGCTGTTTGTGTATATTGCCACCAGCACCAAATATGGGAAAAAAGTGTATGCCGTAGGCAGCAATGAAAAAGGAGCCCAGATGGCAGGCATTAATGTTGCTTTGATGAAAGTCAGCGTGTTTACGATCGCAGGGATCCTGGTAGGGGCGGCGGCGTTCCTGTGGGTGGCGATGAATGCATCCGCAGACCCGGCGACTACGGGGAACAGCTATGAAATGTATGCCATTGCAGCCGTTGTCCTTGGCGGCATCAGCATGTCCGGCGGCAAAGGGAAATGCCTTGGGATTTTCTTCGGCGCCCTTTCCTATACCATTATAGACAAGATTATTGTGGCCCTTAAGATGGATTCGCTGATTAATAATGCAGTCAAAGGGATTATTCTGATCCTTGTGATTATGGTTCAGATTCTCGGCCCCCAGATAAAAAGCAAATTTGCACATAAGGGCTAGTGCATTGCTTTGCAATGTAAACCTTTTGAACAAATTTACGTATTGTAATTTACGTTGAGCGATACCAGATAAGGATAAATTTTTATTTTGTGAAAAGGAAATGTTTTGAGTTTCCCCATTTTGTAATCCATAGTGCCAAAAGGTTTTCATCACAAGGTGATGAAAACACTTTGCACATAAAAGCGCTCTGGAAAGCTAGCGTTCCAGTGTGCTTTTTGTGCAAGATGTCTATGCTGCCAAAGGCAGCAAGACCTTTTGGCACTATCATATCAGCTATTATAAAAAATGGGGAAACTCAAAAAAGGAAATGTATCTTGCAATTAAAATTTGCATATGCTATAATGCCAATAGGCAAAGAAATGTGGAGAATTCCATGTAGGCAAAGAACGAATCCCCCGACTGTAATGGCGTACAGTCGGGGGATTCTTCTTTTCTTTTTATAGCGACAAAGCGTCCACTAGGCTAGTTGTTGCCTTTGTCGTGCCTGTCTAGCCATTTGCTGATGAGGTGGCAAACCACACCTGCCGCGACAGTCACAAGAAATGTGAAGAATAACTCCATGCAAACACCCCCTCCCGTTGCCGGGTGTAGGTTGGACAACACAAGCATTATAACATATCGGCAGATAATCTTCTATCACTTTTGGGAAGAACTTTATAATTCGGATTGTGGTTGGCGCAATCCGATGCTCGTTATCATTGTGGACGCTGTTGCAAAGTGATTTCCTCATGTAGCTGATATTTTTGATTTCTGCTTTTACCATCCGAGCAAAAAATCCTACTCCTTTTCTCCTCGGCTTTGTATCATCTGCTTCAAATATATTTTTATCCTTATCTGGTTTCAAACTTACTGTGAACAGTAACATAAAATTCTAAAGAAATTATAAAATCAGAAAAATACCCTTGACAATAAAAAACGATAGTGCTATTTTATGTACATAGATGTTAGCACTCCTACAAGCCGAGTGCTAACAAAAAAACAGGGACAGATACGCAGGGGCGCCCAGGCAGGCGCGCCCGTTACCAGAATGGATAAAAGGACACCGTAACAGGAGGATTGAGATGCAGGAGCTGGATGAACGGAAACGGAAAATTTTACATGCAATCATCCAGAATTATCTGGACACCGGGGAGCCGGTAGGTTCAAGGACCATTTCCAAATATTCGGACCTGCACCTGAGCTCCGCCACCATCCGCAATGAAATGTCAGATTTGGAGGAATTAGGTTACATTTTGCAGCCCCACACCTCTGCTGGCAGGATCCCTTCAGACCAGGGCTACCGGTTTTACGTAGACAACTTAATGAGGGAGAAGGAGCAGGAAGTCACTGAGATGAAGGAGTTCATGATTGAGCACACGGAGCGTATGGAGCAGGTGCTCAAGCAGATGGCGAAGGTGCTGGCAGCCAACACGAATTATACCGCCATGATTACTTCCCCTTCTTACCATAAGAATAAAGTGAAGTTCCTGCAGTTGTCCCAGATGGATGAAGAACAGCTTTTGGCAGTGATTGTGATGGAAGGCAACCTGGTGAAGAATAAGATGATTTCCACAAGGGAAGCCTTAGATAATGAAACATTATTGAAGCTGAATATCCTGCTGAACACCAGCTTAAACGGGCTGTCGGCAGAGGAAATCAACTTAGGGACCATTGCGAAGCTGAAAGAGCAGGCAGGCATCCACAGCAACATAGTCAGCGACGTGCTGGATGCATTGGCAGGGGCTATCCAGGAGGATGAGGAACTGGAGGTATATACCAGCGGGACCACGAACCTGCTGAAATACCCGGAATTAAGCGATTCCAAGAAGGCTCAGGAGCTGCTCAACGCGTTTGAGGAGAAGCAGCAGCTTATCAGCCTTGTGAACGAAACCCTCAACATGGAAGAAGAAACAGGGATTCAGGTGTACATCGGCGCAGAGTCCCCCATCCAGAACATGAAGGACTGCAGCGTAGTAACTGCAACCTACCAGCTAGGCGAAGGGATGACAGGGACCATCGGGATTATCGGGCCAAAGCGCATGGATTACGAAAACGTCATGGACAATCTGAAAACATTAAAGATACAGCTTGATACCGTATTCCGGAAGCCCAGGAAAACATAGGACATGGATTATAATCCAGAAATGATGAAAAAGGCACCGCATTCGGAAACCTGAAAGGAATACCGTATTCCGAAGCCAGAATAAGAGAAAGGTGAAAAGATATGGCAGAACAGAAGGAAATGGAAACAATGGAACAACCAGAAGCAGGGCAGGCAGAAGAAACCCAGGAAGCTCCCCCATGCCCGGAAGGGGATACAGGGGAAGGGAACCAGGCACAGCCGGAAGGGGCGGAGGAAAGCCCTGAAACAGAGGAAGCAGGGGAAGTGCCGGAAGAAGGCGGGGAAGAACCTGCAGGCGAAGGGCAGGGCGAACAGAAAAAAAGCTTTTTTAAGAAAAAAGACAAGAAAAACAAGCAGGAAGAAAAGATTGCCGAGCTGACTGACCGGGTACAGCGGCAGATGGCGGAATTTGACAATTTCCGCAAACGGACTGAAAAGGAAAAAGCCCAGATGTTTGAGGTTGGCGCAAAGAGCGTCCTTGAGAAAATCCTTCCGGTGGTGGACAATTTTGAACGTGGGTTATCCGCTGTTCCCGAAGAAGCGAAGGAAGACCCCTTTGTGCAGGGAATGGATAAGATATATAAGCAGTTAATGACAGAGCTGGAAAGCTTGGAAGTAAAGCCCATCGAAGCAGTCGGCGCAGAGTTTAACCCGGATTTCCACAATGCAGTGATGCAGGTGGAAAGCGAGGAATATGAATCTGGGTTTGTGGCGCAGGAGCTTTTGAAAGGGTATACGTACCGGGAAAGCGTGGTACGGCACAGCATGGTAGCTGTGGTGCAATAACAGCATACAATGTTTTTAGTTTATTTCATAAGGAGGACTCTATTATGAGCAAAATTATTGGTATCGACTTAGGGACAACAAATAGCTGTGTGGCAGTTATGGAAGGTGGTAAACCGGTGGTTATCGCCAATACAGAAGGAGCAAGGACAACGCCCTCCGTTGTGGCATTTACCAAGACAGGCGAAAGGTTAGTAGGGGAGCCGGCAAAACGTCAGGCAGTTACCAACGCAGAGAAGACCATTTCTTCTATCAAAAGGGAAATGGGCACCGACCACAAACGCGCCATTGACGAGAAAAATTACTCCCCGCAGGAAATTTCCGCTATGATCCTGCAGAAGCTAAAGGCGGACGCAGAAAATTATTTAGGGGAAAAGGTAACGGACGCCGTAATTACTGTACCGGCATATTTCAACGATGCACAGCGTCAGGCAACGAAGGATGCAGGGAAAATCGCAGGGATGGACGTAAAGCGTATTATTAACGAGCCTACTGCAGCAGCCCTGGCTTACGGCCTTGACAATGAAAAAGAGCAGAAAATCATGGTATATGACTTGGGCGGCGGTACCTTCGACGTTTCCATTATTGAAATCGGCGAGGGGGTTATCGAGGTATTGTCCACTTCCGGCGACAACCGCCTGGGCGGGGATGACTTCGACCAGAAGATTACCGACTATATGCTGGCAGAATTTAAGAAAACAGAAGGCGTGGACCTTTCCGGCGACAAGATGGCGCTGCAGAGGTTAAAAGAAGCGGCAGAGAAGGCAAAGAAGGAATTGTCCTCTGCAACGACTACAAATATCAACCTGCCTTTCATCACGGCAACCGAAACAGGCCCGAAGCACTTTGACATGAACCTGACAAGGGCAAAATTTGACGAGCTGACCCATGACCTGGTAGAGCGGACGGCAGTCCCCGTGCAGAATGCATTGAAGGACGCAGGCCTGACCTCCTCCGAACTTGGGCAGGTGCTTCTGGTAGGCGGTTCCACACGTATCCCTGCAGTGCAGGATAAGGTAAAACAGCTTACCGGCAAAGAACCCAGCAAAACCTTAAACCCGGATGAATGCGTGGCACTGGGCGCGTCCATCCAGGGCGGCAAGCTGGCAGGGGATGCCGGCGCAGGGGAAATCCTCCTTCTGGACGTAACCCCATTGTCCCTGTCCATTGAAACCATGGGCGGCATTGCAACAAGGCTGATTGAGCGGAATACCACAATCCCCACCAAAAAGAGCCAGATCTTCTCCACCGCTGCCGACAACCAGACCGCAGTGGATATCAACGTGGTACAGGGCGAGCGCCAGTTTGTCAGGGACAACAAGTCCTTAGGCCAGTTCCGCTTAGACGGGATCCCGCCAGCAAGGCGCGGCGTGCCCCAGATCGAGGTTACCTTTGACATTGACGCCAACGGCATTGTAAACGTATCTGCAAAAGACCTTGGGACTGGGAAAGAGCAGCATATTACCATTACCGCAGGCTCCAACATGTCCGACGCCGATATTGAGAAGGCAGTAAAAGAAGCGGCAGAATTTGAAGCCCAGGACAAGAAGCGCAAAGAAGCCATTGACACAAGGAACGACGCAGATTCCTTCGTATTCCAGACAGAAAATGCATTGAAGGAGGTTGGCGACAACATTGACGCAGCCGATAAGGCAGCCGTAGAAGCAGACCTGAATGCATTGAAATCCCTGGTAGAAGCACATCCAAACGCTGAGGAACTGACAGACAGCCAGGTAGGCGAAATGAAGGCAGCTAAGGAAAAACTCATGGAAAGCGCACAGAAAGTATTTGCAAAGATGTATGAAAATGCACAGGCAGCGCAGGGCGCAGGGCCAGCCCCGGATATGGGGGACGCATCTTACGCCAGCGCAGATGACGACGTGGTAGACGCAGATTATAAAGAAGTGTAAAACGTAAGCCGAAAATAACAGCATCCTCCCGTGGTGACACGGAGGGATGCTGATATTTGGCAAATAAGAGGAGTTTATCATGGCAGAACAGAAAAGAGATTATTATGAGGTCCTTGGAGTGGACAAAAATGCAGACGATGCTGCGATTAAGAAGGCATACCGCCAGCTTGCCAAGAAGTACCACCCTGACATGAACCCGGGGGACGCGGAAGCGGAGAAAAAGTTTAAGGAAGCTTCGGAAGCCTACGCTGTCTTAAGCGACCCGGACAAAAAGCACCAGTACGACCAGTTCGGCCATGCGGCATTTGACGGCGGCATGGGCGGCGGAGGGGGTTTTGACTTTTCCGGCATGGACATGGGGGATATTTTCGGCGATATTTTCGGCGATTTATTCGGCGGCTCCAGAAGGCGCTCCGCCAACAACGGCCCCATGAAGGGGGCGAATTTGCGGGCGGCAGTGCGGATTACCTTTGAGGAGGCTGCATTTGGCTGCGAGAAAGAGATTGAGATAACCTTAAAAGATGAATGTACCACCTGCCACACCACTGGGGCAAAGCCGGGAACCACCCCGGAAACTTGCGGGAAGTGCGGCGGGAAAGGGAAGGTGGTCTATACCCAGCAGTCCTTCCTTGGCATGGTGCAGAATGTGCAGACCTGCCCGGACTGCCATGGGACCGGGAAAATCATTAAGGAGAAATGCCCGGACTGCCGTGGGAACGGGTACATTGCAAAGCGCAAGAAAATCAAGGTTTCCATCCCGGCAGGCATTGACAATGGGCAGAGCGTACGCATCCGGGACAAGGGGGAACCAGGCACTAACGGAGGCCCAAGGGGCGACTTGCTGGTAGAGGTAAATGTCAGCAGGCATCCGATTTTCCAGCGCCAGGACATGAATATTTATTCCACGGCGCCCATTTCTTTTGCACAGGCGGCATTAGGGGGAGAGGTGCGCATCAGCACCATAGACGGGGATATCCTTTACGACGTAAAGCCGGGGACCCAGACTGACACCAGAATCCGTTTAAAGGGCAAGGGCATCCCCTCCCTGCGCAATTCCTCTATCCGGGGAGACCATTACGTGACCCTTGTGGTGCAGGTACCCACTGGCCTGAACGACGAAGCCAAAGAAGCGCTGCGCAGGTTTGACGAAGCCAGCAGCCAGTCCTTGAAGAAGCAGGGCGGCCCACATGCAGAAAAACATGGGAAAAAGAAAGGGTTTATGGGGAAGCTGAAAGAATCTTTCGAAGATATTTAAAGCGCCCGCCAAAATAACATTTTGAGTTTCCCCATTTTGCAATTCATAGAGCCAAAAGGTTTCCGTCACAAAGTGATGGAAACACTTTGCACATAAAAGTGCTCTGGAAAGCTGGCTTTTCAGAGCGTTTTTTGTGCAAGATATCTATGCTGCCAAAGGCAGCAAGACCTTTTGGCTCTATAGTATCGGCTATTATAAAAAATGGGGAAACTCAAAAAATAACATATATTGACATTTCTCTCCTTTCCCTGTAAATTATAGTATAAACTGAGAAAAAGGCAGGGAACCATCCAGCTTCGGCCGGGGTTGGATGAAACCAGCCGGATGCATCTGCTGTAGCCGGCTCCTGCGGCGTTGGCCGGATGCCCGTGCAGGCGCGGCATTTGGCTCTTTTCCCGCGGGGATAAATTTTACAGAGAGGAATGGAAACAATATGACTTTATCTTGGAAAGAACTGCTTGTTTTTTTGATTTTATTTGCGGCCAACCTGATCCAGGCAATTACCGGCTTTGCCGGGACCCTTCTGGGGATGCCGCCTACCATACAGCTTATTGGGGTGGACGAGGCGAAATCCGTGCTTGCCATCCTGGACCAGCTCTCCTGCCTGTTGATTGTGCTGACAGGCTTCCGGCACATCAACTGGAAAGAATTCTGCAAAATGGCAGTATTGATGGTGGCTGGGATGTTCATTGGGATGAAGATTTTTGAAGTGTTCCCAGTGCAGCAGCTTCTGACGCTGTACGGGGTTATGATTCTGTGCATTGCCATCTGGAAACTGTTTGGGCAGAAGCTGGCGCAGGGGCTGTTCCCACAGAAGGCAGGCCCGAAGGGCGGCGCAGGGGAACACAGGGCGAAATCCCCGGCTTATGTTGCAGGGATGCTGCTGGTTATCCTGGCGGCAGGCGTCATCCATGGGATGTTTGTGTCCGGGGGCGCGCTGCTGGTAATTTACGCTTCTTCTGCGCTGAAGGAAAAAGAGGAGTTCCGGGCAACCATGGCCATGCTGTGGGTTACAATCGGCTGCTACCTGACAGGGAACCAGATACAGGCAGGGCACTTTAATTCCCATGTTATCTTTTTATGCGCGGCAGGGACCATCCCGCTCTTTGCAGGCATCTTTTTTGGGACAAAGCTGGTGAAGAAAATCAGACAGGAAACCTTCTTAAAGCTTACCTATGTGCTGCTGGTTATTTCCGGCGTCCTTGCCATTGTATAAGGGCATCCAGTTGGGAAAATTGGGCGGGGCTTTGGTTTTTGCCTGATTTTGTGAAAATTGCATAAATAACAGGAAAAAATTTAAGCAATACATACAAAATGCCCACAAATTTAAAAAACCTATTGACTTTATTGTCCGCATTTACTACAATAGTACCATAAATTATAAATAAATAAACGCGTGTTACTGTTCAATCAGGCATGAGTTCTCTTTAGAAAAGGAGAATTCATGTCTTTTTTTGTCGGCTTCCGGCCGGGCTGGCGAAAGGATGGCAGGCATGCCGAAAAGGAGGATGAGGATGTTTTCAATGTTTAAGAAAAAAGCAGGACTGGAACTTGCTGCAGTGGCAGATGGCCGCTGTATCCCAATCGAGGAGGTAAAGGACCCTGTATTTTCCGGCAAGGCGCTGGGGGATGGGGTAGCAATCATCCCGGAAGACAGCGTGGTTACCGCCCCCTGCGACGGGACGCTGTCCATGGTGGCAGACACGCTCCACGCCTTTGGCATGGCAAGGGAGGATGGCCTTGAACTGATGGTGCATATTGGGATCGACACGGTAGCCCTTGGGGGCGAAGGCTTTGAAGCGTTAGCCCAGGCAGGCAGCCAGGTGAAAAAGGGCGCCCCGATTATCCGATTTAACGCAGCGCTGATGCAGGAAAAGGGAGTGGATATGACTACCATGCTGATTCTTTTAAACCCAGCCCAGTACCAATTCAAAAAGCTGGCCCAGGGCCAGCAGGTGAAAAAAGGGGCTGACACTGTTATTGAGTGCACACCGCAATGATGATTTGTGATTGGGGATTTTGAGATGGAAGCCATTAAAGTATATAACAACAGCGCTGTGTCATCGGTAAAACCGGACGGCCGTGAGGTCATCCTGACAGGTTCGGGAATCGGATTCTCCAAAAGGCCCGGGGATACGATTGATGAGCGGAAAATAGAGAAGACTTATTATATCCAGAGTGAACTCCAGACGAAGTTCCTACAGCTTTTAAAAGACGCCAGCCCGGATGCTGTCCGTGTGGCAGAGGATATTTTGGCACACGCACGTACAAATGGCTTGGAGTTAAAAGACCAGCTCCTGTTATCCCTGATTGACCATATCTGCTTTGCAATTGAGCGCTATGAACAGGGAATTGAACTGCCGTACCTGATGCTGGCTGAAACAAAGCTGCTTTATCCAAAGGAATTTAAGGTAGGGGAGTGGGCGGTTTCGCGGATTGACTTCCGCTGCGGGGTAGAGCTGCCTGGATATGAGGCGGGCTACATTGCACTGCAGCTTGCCAGCGCTTCCATGAGCCGGGAAATGACTTACAATACCTTAAAGTTTGCCAAGGGCTGCATGGACATTATCCGGGATACCTACGGCGTAGAGCTGGACCCGGACAATATTGACACGGTGCGGCTGACGACCCATTTGAAGTTTCTGGCCCAGCGAATTTTCCAGCAGATTCAGTGGACAGGCGACAACATGGAAGGCCTGCATGAAATGCTGCTGGAGAAGCACCAGAAAAACAAGGAGTGCATCGGGCGGCTGAAAGGGTATATCCAGAGTGAATTTGACTATGCCTTAAATTCCCAAGAAGAAGTGTACCTGCTGGTGCATTTAAGTAAGATTTTTTACTAAATAAAGAAGGTGATGAAGATGAAAAAGAAAGTAATGAATGTAATGGAAGCATTTTCCAAAGCAATGGTACAGCCGCTGATGTACCTTTCGGTAGGCGGCCTGATACTGGCAATTGGCGCGCTTCTGACAAATAATACCATTCAGGGGGCGCTTCCGTTTTTAAGCTGGACCCCGATTCAGGTACTGGGGAAGATGATGTACCAAAGCGTTATGACGATTATCAACAACTTAGGCGTCGTATTCGTCATTGGGATTCCCGCGGCCTTTGCGAAAAAGGACAAGCACCATGCCGGGATTATTGGCTTCATGTCCTACCTGATGTACTTAAAGACCTCAAACGTCCTTCTGGAAGTGACAGGGAAGATGGCAGAGCCTTCCGAGATGCTTGGGCTGATCGGGACCGGGCAGGCAGAAATCCTTGGCATCCAGTGCGTGGACATGAGCGTGTTCGGCGGCATTATCCTTGGCTGCATTGTAGGGTATGTGTTTAACCGCACTTCCCAAAAGAGCTTTAACGGGGCGGCGCAGATCTTTTCCGGCGTGCGCTTTACGTTCCTGATTATGATTTTCGTATCCATCCTCTTTGGCGCGGCGGACAACGTGATTTGGCCATGGGCGCAGAAAGGGATTTCCGCCCTGGCAGGCGTTATCAAGAACAGCGGGACCTTCGGGCTGTTCCTGTATGGGTTCCTGGAGCGTTTCCTGGTTCCCACAGGGCTGCACCACCTGGTTTACACCCCGTTCCAGTTCTCCGATTTGGGGGGCGTTTTGCAGGCAGGGGACAACACCGTGGTAGGAGCATATGCCATTGCCATGACAGAACTGAACATGCCTGTGGAAAAAATGTCAGAGAGCATTTACTATATGGCAATTGGCTTTACAAAAATGTTTGGCTATATTGGGATCGGCGCCGCATTTATACATACTGCTTATAAAGAAAATAAGAAGCGGGTGCGCTCCACCATGATTCCGCTGATTGTAACTGCCTGCCTTGCAAGCATTACAGAGCCAATTGACTTTATGTTTATTTTCTGCGCGCCAGTCCTGTTTGTCATCCATGCAGTCATTGCCGGCCTGTTCTTAGCGCTTTTGAAGGTGTTCGGGGTTACGGCATTCTGTGGGGGGAATATCCTGTCCTCCTTTATTACCAACATGGCAGCCGGCAGCGAAAAAACCAACTGGCCCATGATGTATGTGCTGGCAGCCGTGCAGATTGTCCTGTATTTTGTAGTGTTCAGCTTCCTTATTAAAAAGCTTGACTTAAAGACCCCGGGGCGCGAGGCAGCGGCAAGTGAAGAACCGGCCCAGGAAGGGGGCGGCGCTGCGCCAAAGAATACGTCCCTGACGTCAAATGTGGCAAGCCTGGTGGAAGGCCTTGGCGGGAAGGACAATATCAATTCAACGGAAAACTGCTTTACAAGGCTGAGGGTTAACGTGAAAGACCCCTCCCTTTTGAAGGATGATCTGATTAACAAGGTACCAAACAGCGGGATTGTGAAAAAAGAGGATGATATCCAGATTATTATTGGCCTGAAAGTGGCAGAGGTAAGGACCGCTGTAGAGGATTATTTAAAATCGCTGTAAGGAAATGAAAATAAATGGAAGATTAGGAGGAAAATATCATGATTATTACTATTGTAGGAGGGGGAAGCACATTTACCCCGGGAATTGTAAAGTCAATCGCACTTCGCAAGGATGAGCTGGAAGTAGAGGAAATCCGCCTGTTCGACTTGGATAAGGAACGCCAGGATAAAGTAGGCGCGCTGGTAAAATGGATTCTGGACGAGGACTTAAAATGCGGGATTAAATTAATCGTTACTTACGACAAGGAAGAAGCATACAAAGACGCGGACTTTGTGTTCTCCCAGATGCGGGTGGGCAAATATGCCATGCGGGAACTGGATGAAAAAATCCCATTGCGGCACGGCTGCGTCGGGCAGGAAACCTGCGGCTGCGGCGGGATGGCTTATGGGATGCGTACCATTTACCCAATGATGGAAGTCATTGACGATGCAGAAAAATATGCAAAGCCAACCCATTGGATTTTAAACTACTCCAACCCGGCTTCTATCGTATCGGAAGCCTGCAGGAAGCTGCGCCCCAACGCAAGGATTATCAATATCTGCGACATGCCCATTGCCATCATTGACGTAATTGCGGCTGCGCTGGAAGTGGACAAAAAGGATATTGTATACGGTTACTATGGCCTGAACCATTTTGGCTGGTTCACTTCCATTGAGCACAAAGGGCAGGACGTAATGCCAAAGCTGCGGGATTATATTATGGAGCATGAAATCCTGCTGCCCGCTGCCTATACGAAGAATTTCAAAGGCCTTGTTGGGACTGGCAACAATGAGAACCGCCATGCAAAAGGGAGCTGGTACTATGTATGGAAGGGCGTTTATGAGATCATGCAGAATTTCCCGGAAACGCTGCCAAATACCTATCTGAATTACTACCTGCAGCAGAAGGAGTTCGTAGAACATTCCGACGTGAACCACACCCGTGCCAACGAGGTAATGGAAACTAGGGAAAAAATGCTGTTTGAAGGGATTGACAAATACCTTTCCACTGGGGAAATTGACGAGAGCGTGTTCTATGCAGGGAGCCACGGGGACTGGATTGCAGACCTGGCAATTGCCTTGAAGAACGATACAAAAGCACGTTTCCTGATTATCACGGAAAACAGGGGCGCAATCCCCAACATGCCTTACGATGCAATGGTGGAAGTCCCAGCTTATATCGGGAAGAATGGCCCGGAGGTAATTGCACAGGATGAAATCCCGCTGTTCCAGCAGGGCCTTATGATGCAGCAGTTAAATTGTGAAAAGCTTCTGGTAGAAGGCTGCATTGAGGGTTCCTATGAGAAAGTGCTGAAAGCCTTCACCCTGAACAAGACAGTGCCCAGCATGAAAGTAGCAAAAGAAGTATTGGATGACCTGATTGAGGCAAATAAGGAATTTTGGCCGGAGTTAAAATAAAAGTTTTGCAGCCATTGGAATGTGTTTGATGTTATAATACTTTCACAGGGGCTGCCGCATGGAGGATTTGCCCCAGTGCGGCAGCCCCTGACTTATGGCGCGGAAAATAACAGAAAGGAAAAGGAAATCATATGCAGAAATTGTATTATGGCGGAGATATTATCACAATGGAACAGGAAGGGGATGCCCCGGAAGCAGTCCTTGTTTCAGGTGGGAAAATTGTTTATGTAGGGAGCCTGGAACAGGCAAGGAAGCTTTGCGAGCCGGAGGATGGGCAGGTGGATTTAAAGGGGCGCACCCTGATGCCTTCCTTTATCGACCCCCACGGGCATATCGTAATGATGGCGCAGTATACGGCCTTTGCAAACCTGGGGGCCTGTACTGATTTTGGGGAATTGGTAACGTCCCTTAAGGATTATCTGGCAGGGAAAGATGGGGGCGTGGTGATAGGCTATGGCTACGACCACAATTTCCTCAAGGAGCAAAAGCACCCCACAAAAGCAGAACTGGACAAGGTATCGGACAAAGTCCCGGTCTGCATCCTCCATACTTCCGGGCATATGTGCGTTGCCAACAGCGTGCTTTTGCAGGAATGCGGCATTACAAAAGACACAGAAGACCCCAAGGGCGGGAAATTTGGCAGGGATGCAGACGGGGAACCTAACGGTTACATTGAGGAAGTCCCAGCCATGGCGAAAGTCCTGATGTCCATGTTTTCCAGGGCAAAAGCGGACTTTGGGGAACAGATGGGATTGGCTCAGCAAGTTTACCTGAAATATGGGATTACTACCGTGCAGGACGGCGCAACAAATGGGAGCTCATTCCAGAACCTTGCATCTTACGCCGAATCAGGCGGATTTTGCCTGGATGTGGTAGCTTACCTGCTGGCAGATGAAGCAGGGGAGATAACGGAAAAATTCCCTTCCTATGAAAATCAGTACCAGGGGCACCTGAAAATAGGCGGCGAAAAGATTATTCTGGACGGTTCCCCCCAAGGCCGTTCCGCATGGCTGTCCAAGCCCTATGAGGGGGAGGAAACCTACTGCGGGTATCCCGCCTGCGGGGACGGGCAGGTAAGGGAGTGGGTGGAGGAATCCGTAAAATCTGGCCGCCAGCTTCTTGCCCACTGCAACGGGGATGCGGCGTCCCAGCAGTATTTGGACGCTTTTTCCAAAATGGCGGAAGAATCCCCGGAATGCCTGGAAAAAATCCGTGCCCTACGCCCGGTGATGATCCACTGCCAGACTGTCCGGGAGGACCAGTTGGAAGAAATGGCAAGGCTTGGGATGGTGCCCTCCATTTTCGTGGCCCACACCTATTATTGGGGGGATGTGCACCTTAAAAACCTGGGCCCGGTGCGGGGCGCAAATATCAGCCCGGTGAAATCAGCCATGGAGCGCGGCCTTGTCTATAATTTCCACCAGGACCCGCCAGTGGTGGAGCCGGACATGCTCCGCACCGTCTGGTGTGCTGTAAACCGCATGACAAGGACCGGGCAGCCCATTGGGCCAGGCCAGCGCATCAGCGTCTTCGACGCACTGAAAGGCGTCACTGCCCATGCAGCCTATGCATACCACGAGGAGGGGCAGAAGGGGACCTTAACAGCCGGGAAGCTGGCAGATATGGTAATCCTGGACAGGAACCCGCTGAAAACGGAACCTATGCAGATTAAGGACATTAAAGTGCTGGAAACTGTGAAGGAAGGGAAGACGCTTTACCGGAAAGAGGATATTTAGGGAGATTTATGGAGTAATATTGTGAAAAGGACATCAAAGGGCAGATAAGAGCAGGGGATAGGGAAAAGGCTATGACACTAAAAGTTATAGTCTTTTTTCATGCAGTAATTTGCAGGAGGTTGATAAGCACTCTGGTATATGAAAAATTCATATGAATTTCATTGTAAATACAGGGCTTTTTTTGTATAATTGAAGTGTAGCAGGAGTAAGTTCTATCATATATGGCACTTCACCCAGAAGACAGCGATGTGACGGAAGATGATATAAAAGATGTTACTATTAAGCATATACTGGTAGATGCAGCCTATAATGACCTTGGATTTTCGGTTGGCGGCAGACTTGTCGTTTTGGTTGAGAGCCAATCTACATGGACATTGAATATTATAATACGTGCGCTGATGTATCTGGCACAGACTTATCACGATTTTTTCAAGCGTACCAAACAAAATCTGTATGGTTCTAAAAAAGTGAATATGCCAAAGCCAGAATTATATATGATATTTACGGGTGAAAAACCGAAAAACCCACCCACCACTATATCACTTTCAAAAGACTTTTTTGACAATGAAAAGATAGCGGTAGACGCTGAAGCCAAGGTGCTTTATCAAGAGGACAAGAACAATGTTATTGGGCAGTATATTATTTTCTGCAAGGTGTATAATGAGCAGAGAAAGAATTATGGGCAGACAAAGAAAGCGGTAATGGAAACAATCCGTATCTGCAAAAACAGAAATGTGTTGAAGGAATACCTTGAAAATAAGGAACAGGAGGTTGTAGACATTATGATGACATTGTTTGATGATGAGCAGATTTTAGAGGCATATGCAAAGGATATTGATGATAATGCTACGCATAGAGAGGCAAGGGAAAATGCAAGGATAATGTTAAAAAACAGAAGAATTACAGTAGAAGAAATACCTAATTTTTTTCCTAAATTGACATTGGAAGATGCGAAAGAACTTGAAGCTGAGGTTATGCAGTTGGCATAATCACCAAAACAGCGTAAAGGCGCATGGAACATCAAATCAAAGACCCCGCTGCAAGCAACGGGGTATCAAAGCTGCCTGCCATGGTGCAGCCTGGAGCCTTATTATTATACGGTGGCGGGCTGGCCGATTCATTCATACCCATACGGCCCACAGGTTTTGCGGTCAGCAGAATCCTGCCGCAATCCGCCGTTTTTCCCCAGACGGGCATCAGGGCCATTGGCGTCAGGAAACCCGGCAAAGCCCATATCTTTCTGGTATATCAGCCCGTCCAGTTCCCCATGGTCAAAAAACAGGATTTCCTCTATCTTTTCCTCCTCCCGCACAGGGAGGAAAACAGTAAGCTTCGTCCTGCGGTTCCCGCACTGTGGGCACCGGTACTGGTGGAGCCCGCAGGCGTACATCCCGGCAGGAATCTGGGATTTTTTCCCCACAGGGACTAAGTGCTCCCTGAAATAGCCCGGTTCTTCATGGGAACAGTAATGCCCGACTGTTACGTCCGGCAAAGCGAAAAGCTGTTTGTGCATGACGTCCATCTCACTTTGGCAGAGGCTGCACCAGTCTTCATGGAACATGGCGCGCATTTTCCGGAAAATTCCCATAATAGCTATACAGACCTCCCTTTTGCTTCTTCCAGTACTTCCGCCATCATATCAGCCTTGGAAATGCCAGTCAGGATGTAGTCGCTGTCCATCCGCCAGCGTTTGTTGGAAGTAAAGGTGTTTACCCGGATACGGACGCCGTCTATTGTGAACAGGAAGCTGACACGGCTGCTGCCAGCCAGCGGGCCCATTCCGGTTTTCCCGTCGTCCGTCCAGATTTTGGAAATCCGGCTGGCCGGGAGGACATAGCTTTGGAAAGGGTTCCAGAAAAACAGCATGGCTAATTTCCCATGTTCTATGTCCACAACTACGGTGCTGCCGTCGCTGTCAAAGGTATGGTTCGGCGTAAAGCCACTGCGCTCCAGTTCCCGCATCATGTTTTTCCGTTTCCCTTTGAAAATCATTTTTCCGGCAAACATCCACCACAGGAGCGACAGGGCAGGCGGGACCATAAACAGGATGGCGGCTCCCATGCCCCCGTCACGGAAAAACAGGTAGCCCAGCAGGAAACAGACAGCAGTTACTGCAATGGGCACGCATATGTAGGATAAGAGGTACAGTAAATTCTTTTTTTTCAATGGTTCCGAGTTCATATCATTTTTCCTTTCTATTTCCTTCTTGGAAAGTTTAGTGTAGCCAGGGTGTTACTCCCATTCCGAAGGCTTTTTCTTTTTGCGTACAAAAAATGGCGGGAATATCCCAAGCTTGGAGCCGATGGCATGGAACAGTGGAAAGAAAATAAGGACGGTAACCGCCCGCACCAGCATAATGGCAGGCCCTGCATAGTCCTCCTGGCTGGCTTTCCCGCCATTTCCCATCATGTCAATGTAGAAATCCCTGCGGCTTAAAGGCTCGCTGAACTCAATCTGGCCCAGAAAGGTTTCGTCCGAAGCCAGGTCTTCCCGGACAATGCGGCCTACAGGCAAGGTGGCTTCCCCGCTGTAATAATCCCCTTCTATCTGGACATTTTCCATATTAATGGCAGCAGCCACCCGTTCCCCGGAAGGCAGGGTAAGGGCATACAGGTATTGGCTGCCATAATACCCGGCGCCCCGGTTCCGGTATTCAATCCCCGGCGAAACCACCGTAAAGGCATCATGCGTTTCCAAATCCTCAATGCTTTCTGCGCGGAATACGTCCGCTCCCGCCTTGCCGCCGATTTCCCCGTCCGCCACGGTGTGTTCCTCCACATAGCCCTTATATTTTTCAGAAAAAATACGTTCCGCAAGGGCGGCAGGGAATATGCTGACGAACAGGGCGAACAGCAGGCACAGCCAAATGTCAAAACGCAGGTAACGATAGTGCATGTAAATCACCTCCGGGACTATGATAGCACATTGCAGGGGATTGGTCTAGGGCGTGTTTAACAATCATTTTTGTGAAATGTATGAGAGGGAGGGATTTTTTTACACATTTTTGTTTTATGGAAGAAATTGTCTATTTTTCTTGATTAACCATCTTAGAGTTTACATTATTAGAAAAATTTGTTATAATATAAAAATAAATAAACATTTAACATATAAAAAATAGTACTAAAATACTAGAAAAATAAAAGCGAAAGAAAATAGTGCTAAAATACGAAAAAAAGGGAGGAAAAAGGGCTTTACAGTACAAAAGATGAAAAAATAAAAGATTAAAAGGGGAAAAAGCAATGGAAATACTCGTATGTGACAGCAATCAGGAAACATGCAGGAGGCTGGAAGATGCTATTTTGGCATATGCTTCTGGAAAAGACATTGTAATTGGCGTGGGCGTTTTTTATTCCGAGGATGCATTGAGGGAGCATCTTGCCCAAGGAGGCGCCCCGGACCTTCTGTTTTTGGAGGCAGGGCGGCAGAGCAGGGAAGATGATGGGATAGGAAGTTTGATACGGGAGGGGTTAAGGAATGAACATATGCTCCTTGTATATTTGCTATCGGACTGGAAGGATGTGTCTTGGGCAGCTTGGAACCGCCCCTTTCATTTCCTGAAAAAGCCTTTGGGGCAAAAGGATATTTTTAAGCTGATGGACAAAGCCTTGCAGCTTTGGCACAGTTCAGACTTCTACCTTGAATTTCACGACAAGAGGTCTTGGAATTGGGTCCCTTACCGGGATATCCTGTACCTCCAAAGCGAGGGGAAGAAAATCAATGTAATCATGCGTGACGGGATAAAGTCCTTTTATGGGAAACTAAGCGAGTGTAAGGTGCAGGCGGATTATTTCCTGAACATCCACAAGTCCTGCATAGTGAACTGCCATTACATCGCAGAGTATGTCCGGGAGGAAATCAAGATGGTAAACGGGCATGTGCTCAGCATCAGCAAGGCAAACCGGGCTAAGGTAAGGGAGAAAATCATGCAGATAGACCGGAACCATCCCAATTGGGGGTGGAGGACTTTGGGGCGGAATTAACCGCCCCTTTTTTCGGTTCATTGATAAAAAAATATGAAAATTTTAGGATTGGAATTTTGTTTTCTAATAGTATAGGACTTATTTCCTAATAAAAGAAAAATAGAAGAAATAAGGAAAATTTTTTGCATAAAAAAGTCTAATTTTACCAAAATCATGGGCGATTTTTGGAATTTTCCTAAAATCGTGGAAAAATATGGTAGAATAGGGATATCAAGTTGAGAGGGAGGTAATGTGTATGAGGGTGAGATAAGTTACGCTGAATGGGCGGGGATGGTTCTGGAAAGCAGTAGGGAAGGCATAGGGAGGAGCTGGCTGCTTTTAAGTATCGGGCTTCACCGCCGAAAAAGGAGAGAATGAAGTGCTAAGGGAATTTCAAGGAGAAGGAGGAAAATGTTATGATGAAACAGAGGGTTAAGAGGATGTTGTGTGCGTTGGCAGTAGGGGCTTGTGTGTGCGGGACGACGTTGCCGGTTTTTGCAGGCAGAATCCACTTTGATATTACGGTGCCAGGAGATACTGTTTCGAAAAGAGAAACAAAAAATAACAGCTTACAGAATTTTAAAGTTGAAGGAACAGAATTTCATCAAAACGCGGTGCTAAGTTGTGAATCTATAAAAATAGGTGATGATTCTGTTAGAACAGGCGTAGTGGGAATTAGCCCTGGGGATCGTGTTAAAACTGCTAAATATAATTCAACTGTTAAGAATGGGCAAGTTTTTTATATGGCAACTTCTGCACAGGTGAGTGGGCTGCATGTGTGTGGGTATTATACCCCCTAATTTCTATATAAGTGGCTAATAAAAGGATAGGGCTGGCTAAAGGTGCATGGGTAGTGCACCTTTAGCCAGATTAAGGAGGGCAGATGGAATTGAAAATGTTTGCTGTGTTTTTGCTGATAGTTGTATTGTTTGCTGGATGTGGAAAAAAGAACAATGAAATTCAGGGAGATAATAGAAAAGCAGAAGCTGGGATGGAGTTTGGTACGGAACAGAAAGCAGAAACAGAACTGGATATAGGGACAGATGAAACAGAAGGGGAGAAAGGGACAGGAAAAGAAGGGACAGAGCCAAAACCAGACGAGGAACCGGAATCCCCAGCCAACTATCAACGGGAATCTGAATCAGGGAAGGTAAAGTTTGACTGTAAGGTGGAAACCCCAGATTCTTTTAGGAAGGATAATATTTGTAGATTCCGTGTGTCTGGGATATGCAATGGAGATACGCAGAGCATACTGTTAAAATATGTGGAAGGGAAAGAAATTACAGAGAAAATCGAGGAAAAAGCACAAAATGGGGTACAGGACATGGCCTATTGTATCATGGCAGATGGGACGGTAATCAACATAGACGAAAGCGGATATTATTTTTCCAGTAAAAATGGTACTTATTACCACAACGCAAGGGCAATGGATGCTGACTATCAAGAGGAATACAGAAAAGGGCATGTGTCCTTCGCAAGTGGTGAAGATGCTATTAGGGCTGTGCGGCAAGAACTGGATGAGATAGGTTTCTCAGAATTTGAATTCCAGCTAGTGGCTTATCCAGCCAGCCATGAAGTAATGCAGAAGGTAGAAGCGGAAGTTTATGCAGATGAGGCGGGGCCGTCGCAAAAGAAAGGTACATGGACGCAGAAGGATGATGTTTATGTGGTCTATGGGTTCCAAACGCAGGATACTATCCCGATTTTCCACCGATGGATGACTGTATTCCGGTCAATGGCTTATGATAATGTGGACAATGCATCTGTACAGGCAGTCTATTCCAGCAGGGGGATAGAATTTTTAATGGCGCAGCCTATCTATTATTTGGAAGACACAGGGGAAACCCTCACCCTCAAGGAATTTGAAGAAATTGCAGGGATTGTGGAGGCGAAATTTGAAAACATCCTGAATGAATCCACGTATGTGGTGAACCGTGCGAAGCTGTTCCAGATGGTACGCCTGAATGAAAACCAGGAATACGCCGCAGAGCCAATCTGGTATTTTGAGGTAACAGAGGATGGTATCAGCAAATCCGTTACATTGGTGGATGCAGTGACAGGGAAAGAAATTTTTTTAAAGTAGGCAGGAAAAATACTCCAGTAATCTTATTTGTTTTTTGGTAGGCATAAGGCGGCTATGGAGAGGGTAGGGGAAAACGGATGAAAATGAAAATGTTTGTTGCGGTTCTGCTGATGGTTGTATTGTCTGCTGGATGCGGGAAAAAGAATGGCGAGATTCAGGAAAGCAGCAGAAAAACAGAAGCAGGGGCAGGTACAGAACCAGAAACGGAAAAAGAACTGGAAACAGGGACAGATGGTACAGAGGATGGGCAAGCCACAGAAAAAACAGAAACTGGCTCAAAACAGGGAACAGGAACAGGGCAGGAAGCAGGAACCGAGCCAAAACCAGACGAGGAACCAGAATCCCCAGCCAACTATCAGCGGGAATCTGAATCAGGTAAGGTGAAGTTTGACTGCAAGGTGGAAACCCCAGATTCCTTCACAGGGGATAATGTCCATAAATACCTTGTATCCGGGGAATGCACTGGCGATGATAAGAGTATATTGTCGAGATACGTGGAAGGGAAAGAAATTTCAGAACAATTTGAAGAAGAAGCACATAATGGGATTCCAAAAGCGACCCATTATAATATGGCAGATGGGGCAGTAATTAATATAGGGGGAGGTGGTTTTAATTTTGGAAGTGGAAATTTTGCCTATTATTCTGGTGGAAGGGCGCTGGATTCTGACTATCAGGAAGAATATAGCAAGGGGCAAGTATCTTTTGCCAGTGAAGAAGAAGCCATTAAGGCTGTAGAACAGGAGTTGGCGGAAACAGGATTTTCCGAGTTTGAGTTCCAGTTTGTGGTTTATCCGGCCAACCATGAAATTATGAAAAAGATAGAAGCAGAAATTTATACAAGTGAGGAGGACCAATCGCAAAAAAAGGAAGCATGGACACAGGAAGATGACGCTTATGTGGTTTATGGGTTCCAAGCACAGGATAACATCCCAATTTTCCACCGATGGATGACTGTATTCCGGTCAATGGCCTATGATAATGTAGACAATGCGTCCGTGCAGGCAGTCTATTCCAGCAGGGGAATAGAATTCTTGATGGCATGGCCTATCTATTATCTGGAAGATACAGGGGAAGCCCTCACCCTCAAGGAATTTGAAGAAATTGCAGGGACTGTAGAAGCAAAATTCGAAAATATCCTGAATGAATCCACCTATGAAGTAACCCGCGCAAAACTGTTCCAGATGGTACGGCTGAATGAAAACCAGGAATACGCCGCAGAGCCAATCTGGTATTTTGAGGTAACAGAGGATGGTATCAGCAAATCCGTTACATTGGTGGATGCAGTGACAGGGAAAGAAATTGTTTTGAAATAGGAAGGGGTGGCACTGGATGAAACGCCATTATTTTTTGGCAGACCTGAGAAGGCTGTGGAAAGGCTATGAGGTATATGCAGCTATCCTTGGGGTGGCAGCCACGTTGTTTTTTTCCATGGAAAGCAGGGAACTTAAAAATGGGAATGTGATGTTCTCTTATTTCTATGCAACGGAAATGTCAGGTTTTATGATAGCCTATGTATTCTGTGCATTCCCATACGCTGCTTCTCTGTGTGAGGATTTGGAACATAAGTATGTGCGCTACCAGACCGTCCGGGGAAGCCTGAAGCGGTATGTGGCGTCCAAGGTGGGCGTGGTTTACCTGTCCTCCGTGCTGGCTATGGTGCTGGGGAGTATGCTGTTCGTGGCTTATTGCCGCACGCAGGGGCCATGGGTCAATGAGGAGGATATCGGGCCATATGTAAACGGGGTGTATGAAAGCCTGGTGGAAAGCGGGCATTATGGATGGTACTGTGCATTTTATGCCTTGCAGCTAGGGTTTTTGGCGGCAATTCTTTCCGTCCTGTCTGCATTTTTCTCCCTTTATATTACCAACAAGGTCACGGTGTTCATCCTGCCAGTGGTGATCTACAAGGTAGTGCTGGACAAAACCGGCCCTGGGATGTACACCGTGCTTGTGTTCCGTGCATACAATAAGCCCTTTGAGGAGGAGTGGCAGTGCCTGCTGTTTGTCTTTGCAGTCAGCGCGGTGCTTGTGGCTGCCCTTGCATGGGGGATTTTCAGGAAATTAAAGGCGAGGATGTAAAGGAGGGCATATGGGGCAGCTTCGGTATATATGGAAAAATTCGGTCTTAAAAATTTTTAATGGCAGGTCCGTGGCCTTTGCACTAATCATGCTTGTGACATGCTCGGATTACTGCAGCCCATTGGGGCGGTTTATGGATGACGTGGACTACCCGGTTTCTTGGTGCCTGTTCCCGTTTTTCATGGCAAACTATGTGTTTTTAATTTTATTCTGGTTTTTGCTGATTTACATAAACTCGGATGTGCCTTTTATGCAGCATGCCAACATGTACCAGGTTATACGGACAGGCAGGCGGCGGTGGGCTGTTGGGCAGGTCGGCGGGATATTCCTGAGATCATTTGCAGCAGTCCTTTTCACTGCGCTGTGCACCGTCTTGCCGTTGATCCCAAAGATAGAGCTGACGAATGAATGGGGGAAGCTCCTTCGGTCTGTTGCAGTGACAAATGCAGCGTCGGCATATGGGCTGGATATTCCTATATTTTATGAGATATTCAGTGAGTATACGCCGCTGCAGCTTATGGCTCTCTGTGTCCTGTTGTGCACTTTTATTTCTGGTTTTCTGGGGACGCTGATGTTTTTAATCAGCCTGTATTCCAACAAGGTGCTGGCGGTGGCAGGGGCTTTGGCAATGGCTATCCTTTTGTTTTTTGTCATAAATTCCCATCCCATGAACCGGTATAAGCTGGCATTTTTCGTGCCTTCCATCTGGGCGCAGGTAGCCCAGATAGCAACGCCCAATTTAGGGTATTACTGGCTGCCGTCCGTGCCGTATATGTTCGGTTTCCTTACAGTGGGCACAGGGCTTATGGTGGCTTTTATTTTACATAAAGTAAAGCGGGTGGAATTTAACTGGGAAAATGATGATGTGTAAAGGCAAGGCCGCAGGCATCGCAAGGATTGGGGAAGGAGAAGCCAGATGAAATACAAATTATTTGTTTTGTTCGTGTTGGCTGCATTGCTGTACACTGGGTGTGGGAAAGAAAACGATGGGATTCAGGAGGAAAGAGGAAGGCCAGAAAAACCTGAAATACAAATGGGCCAGGAAGCAGAAGCGGATAAGGGAACAGGGGGAAGGCAAGAAGCGGAACCAGAACCAAAGCCAGAAGGACCAGAACCCACAGCTAATTATAAAAGGGAATCTGAATCAGGGAAAGTGAAATTTGACTGCAAAATAGAAACACCTGATTATTCTGCTATGAAAAATAATGTCCATAAATTTCTTTTAACAGGGAAATATTATGGAGATGAAAAAAGCATGTTTTCGAAATATGTGGAAGGAAAAGAGATTTCAGAGAAACATGAAAGTACAGGGGGAGAGGGTGTGCCAGATTCCGTATTTTATATAATGGAAGATGGGACAGCAGTTGATATAGGCGCTGGATTCACGTATGGCACTGGAGTTTCAAAACATTATTCTTATATAGGGGTGCTAAATTCAGAAAACCAGGAAGAATATAGTTCTTATAGTTCAGGTAAGGTTTCTTTTGTAAGTGAAGAAGAAGCCATTGAGGCTGTGAAGAAGGAAATGGATGAGATTGGGTTTTCGGAGTTTGAAATCCAGTTTGAAGCATATCCGGTAAGCCATGAGGTTTTGGAGGATATGGAGAATCTGTATATAGAAGAAGGAAGCCTGAGAGAAGAAAAGAAAAAGGATGCATGGACACAGGAAGATGACGCTTATGCAGTATATGGGTATCAGGCAAAGGGTACATTGCCTGTCATGCACCAATGGATGAGCCTTTATGGGACAATGGGGTTTTATAATGTGGATAATGCGCCGGTATCAGCTATTTATTCCAGCAGGGGAATAGAAATGTTATTTGTGAACCATATGTATTATTTCGAAGATACAAGGGAAACAGTTGCATTAAAAGAATTTGATGAAATTGCAGGGGTCGTGGAAGAAAAGTTTGAGAGCATCCTAAATGATGCCAGTTATGTTGTGGACCGGGCAAAGCTATTCCAAATGGTGCGCCTGAATGAAAAACAGGAATACGTGGCAGACCCAGTCTGGTATTTTGAGGTTGCGGAGAATGGGGAAAGCAGGTCCGTTACCCTGGTAGATGCAGCCACAGGGAAAGAAATATATATGGAATAAATAGGAGGGCTGTTCATGAGGAGCCATTATTTTTTGACAGATATCAGGCGGCTATGGAAAAGCTATGAAGTATATGCAGCAATCCTTGGGGTAGCAGCTTCCCTATTTTTTTCCATGGAAAGTATGGAACTTAAGAATGGGAATGTGCTGTTTACCTATGTATTTGCAACGGAACTGTCAGGGGTCATGATAGCCTATGTGTTCTGCGCAATCCCATATGCAGCTTCCATATGTGAAGATTTGGAGCATAAATATGTGCGTTACCAGACAATAAGGGGAGGGCTGAAAAGATATGTGGCTTCCAAGGTGTGCGTGGTTTATTTGACGTCCGTGCTGGTAATGGTATGTGGAAGCCTGCTGTTTGTATTTCTTTGCCGCATACAGGGGCCATGGGTAAGTGAAGGCTTATATGATTTGGGCCCCAGCTTAGCCGGGGTGTATGCAGGGCTGATAAAAAGCGGGCATTATGCATGGTACTGTGCTTTCTATGCATTGCAGCTAGGGCTTTTGGCAGGGATTCTTTCTGTCCTGTCCACTTTGGTTTCCCTCTATATTACCAACCGGGTCATGGTCTTCGCCTTGCCAGTGCTGGCTTACCAGATCCTGCTGGAGAGCGCAGGGCCTGGGATGTATTCGGTGTTTATGTTCCGTGCATTTAACAAGCCTTTCCGTGAAGACTGGCAGTGCCTGCTGTTCCTGTCCGCGGTAAGCGCAGGGATTGTGTCTGCCTTGGCATGGGGGATTTTCAGGAAATTACAGGCAAGGGGGTAAGGAAGGCATATGAAGCAGATTCAGTATATATGGAAAAATGCGGCTTTAAAAATCTGCAATAGCAGGGCGTTGGCATTTGCCGTCATTATATTTGTAGTATGCAGGGGCTATTGCGGCCCAGTCAACAGGTTTATGGATGCGGCAGACTATCCAGTATCTTGGTGTGTGTTCCCGTTTTTTATGGGAACGAATTCTTTTTTAATCCTGTTTTGGTTTTTGATGGTATACCTCCACTCGGACGTGCCATTCATGCAGCATGCCAATATGTACCAGGTCATACGGGCAGGCAGGGTTGGGTGGGCAGTTGGGCAGGTTGGGGGAATTTTCCTGCGGTCTTTTGCGGCAGTCCTTTTCACGGCTTTATGCACCATCCTCCCTTTGCTGCCCAGGATAGAGCTGGCAAATGAGTGGGGAAAGCTGCTCAGGACTGTGGCAATGACAAATGCTGGGACAGAATATGGGTTTAAGTTTGCAGTGTATTACCAGATTTTCAGCGAATATACGCCTTTGCAGCTTATGGGGATCAGCATCCTTTTGTGCACATTCATTTCTGGTTTTCTGGGGACGCTGATGTTTTTTATCAGCCTGTATTCCAACAAAGTACTGGGCGTGGCAGGGGCATTGGCAATGGCAATCCTGATGTTTTTTGTTATAAACATGCACCCAAAAATACGTTATAAAATGGCATTTTTCGTGCCTTCTGTATGGGCGCAGGTTGCCCGGTCTGCAACCCCGGAACTGACATATTACTGGCTGCCGTCCGTGCCGTATATGTTCGGTTTCCTTACAGTGGGCACAGGGCTTATGGTGGCTTTTATCTTACATAAAGTAAAGCGGGTGGAATTTAACTGGGAAAATGATGATGTGTAAAGGCAGGAAGCCAAATACCCAGCAGCAAGCTACGGGGTATTTGGCCCTCGCGGCATTCGTCAAATATCCATGCAAGCATGGCTATTTTCCTCATTGCTCGCGGGAATAAATTAGGAGGGATTTTTAATGGAAATGAAACAGGGAACGGCGGCAATAGAAGCCAGCCATATTTATAAGTCATTCCGTGGGACCGAGGTGCTCAAGGACATCTCCCTGCGCTGCGAGCCCGGGCGCATTTATGGGTTCGTGGGGCATAACGGCTCAGGGAAAACGGTGCTGTTCAAGTGCATCTGCGGGTTCCTTGCCTGCGACAGCGGGGAAATCAGGGTAGGGGGCAAGGTGATGGGGAAGGAGCTGGACATGCTGACGGATGCCGGGATTATCATTGAGGAACCGGGGTTCTTAAGGAAATGGAGCGCATACCACAACCTGGAGTTCCTCTATACCATACGGAACAGGAAGGACAAGGCATACCTCTGTTCCATCCTGGAAAAAGTGGGGCTGGAACCGGGGCTGCGGCGGCCAGTGGGGAAATACTCCCTTGGGATGAAGCAGCGGCTTGCCATTGCGCAGGCCATTATGGAGGACCCCCGCATCCTGATTCTGGACGAGCCCATGAACGGATTGGACAGGAAAGGGGTGGGGGAAATGCGGGAGCTGTTCTTGGAGATGAAGGCGCAGGGGAAGGTAATCCTGCTGGCAAGCCATAACAGGGAGGATATTAGCCTGCTCTGCGACGAGGTGTATGAGATGGAAAATGGGGAGATGGTTGGGGCAGCACATTGACAAAAAAGAGGCAGGAAGGTATAGTAAAAACATACATCCGTACCCATAGCGCTTTTTGATGCCGCAGGCCAAGAGCCCCTATGGGGTTCTCAGGTTTGGGCAAAGGAGGCAGGAAGGGTGAAAAAACCATTACCGATTGGAAGGGATAATTTTAAAGACATCAGGCGAAATGATTTCTATTACGTGGATAAGACGCTGCTCATTCAGGAGCTTTTGGACAAAAAAGGGGAAGTGAGCCTGTTCACCCGTCCCCGCCGCTTTGGGAAAACGCTGAACCTAAGCATGCTGCGCTATTATTTCGAGGATACCAAGGATGAGGAAGAGAACCAGCAGAACCGGAAATTGTTTTCGGGCCTTGCCATCGGGGCGGCTGGGGAGCAGTACCGCAGGGAACAGTGTCAGTACCCCGTAATCATGGTAACGTTGAAATCCGCGAAGCAGCCCACCTATGAAAATGCAATGCATTGCCTGCAGGAAACATTGGCGGATGAGTATGCAAGGCATGAAGCGCAGGTAGAAGGCAACTTAAAAAGCCAGGCAGACTGGGAGAAATACATGCGTATCCGGGAGCGGAAGGGGACAGAACAAGATTACCTGACGTGTTTAGCATTTTTGTCGAAATGCCTGAAGGAAGCGTACCAGAAAAACTGCATCATATTGATTGATGAATATGACGTCCCTATGGGAAATGCTTATTTCCATGGGTTTTATGGACAAATGGCAGACTTTATCCGGTCGCTGTTTGAGTCTGCCCTTAAGACAAACCCCTGCCTTGCATTTGCGGTAATCGCCGGATGTTTAAGGATATCGAAGGAATCTATTTTTACAGGGCTTAACAACTTGAGGGTTTATTCCATTTTAAATGGGAATTACAGCGGGTATTTCGGGTTTGTGGAAAGGGAAGTAAAAGAGATGCTGGCACACTATGGCCGGGCGGGGAACCTGCAGACGGTAAAAGATTGGTATGGCGGCTACTGTTTTGGGGAAACGGAGGTTTACAACCCGTGGAGCATCCTGAACCATATGGAAGATGTGGTTTCTGATCAGGACGCCTTGCCGGTGCCCTATTGGGCAAACACCAGTTCGAACAGCATCGTGCGGGATTTGGTGGATAAGCTGGACGGCGGCGGGTTGCTGAAAGAGGAATTAGAGCGGCTGATGAATGGCGGCACGGTTGAGAAGCCTGTCCATGAGGAACTCACATATGACAGCATTTATGATAATCAGGAGAACCTGTGGAATTTCCTGTTTTTTACCGGGTATCTGAAAAAAATATCTGTCCGCTTAGAGGGGGAAGAACAGTACCTTACCATGGCAATCCCAAACCGTGAGGTTTCCTATATTTATAAGAATTCCATCCGGCTTTGGCTGGACAAAAAACAGGAAGGGTTCCATATGCTGCCTCTATATGCCGCAATTGAGGAAGGGGATACGGAGAAAATAGAGGAAGAGGTTTCCAAGTTTTTGGAAGAAACCATCAGCTATTTTGATTATGGGGAAAGTTATTACCATGGGTTCTTGGCAGGGCTGCTGAAACGGAATGGGAAATACCGCATCCAATCCAACCGGGAAACAGGGCTTGGGCGTGCAGATTTGATTTTAAAGACGCCCAAAGTCCGGAACGGCCGTGCAGTCGTACTGGAACTCAAAGTGGTGAAGCGGTTCCAAGAAATGGAGAAGGGCTGCAGGGAAACCCTTAGGCAGATAGAAGAAAAGAAATACAAAGATGCCCTTAGGCAGGAAGGGTACGAAGATATTTTGGCGTATGGGATTTGCTTTTACCGGAAGGAATGTATGGTGCAAATGCCCTTAGATGGAAGAAATTAGGGTTTCTTTTTGTGCAGTTCTATGGTAGTATGGATGTAACAACAGGCATTGTTCAGCCAATATTCAGGGACAGCCCCACAGGGAGGAAACCGTATGAAACAGATTATAAAATGGAAATGCAGACATTTTCTCATTCTCTGCCTTCTTCTGTTTTTATTCCAGGGCACTGCATATGCCAGTTCCAGCCCCGGCAGTGGGAACGGAAGCGGCACAGGCTCTTTTACGGTCACAGACGAAAACCGTTTCGACCCCAGGTTCTACCAGAAGCCCGAAAAACAGTATCCAACTGCCGATACGCCAAAGGGCCGCTCCGCAGGGGCAGGCCAGGACCTGGAAAGCTATATCCTCCAGGCGCTGCAGCAGTTCCAGACGTCCATTGACGTATCAGGGTACGGCATACCCAAGGAAAAGGCGGAAGAATCTTACTTCCGGGTGTTGAACAGCCACCCGGAATTGTTTTATGTGGAAGGTTCTGTAAGCTGGGACTATAATGCCAGCGGAACCGTAATAAAGTATAAAGATATTCGCTACCGGGATACCAAAGCCAATGTACAGCGGCAGCAGCAGGAACTGGAAGCAGCGGCAGAGCAGGCATTGGAATGGGTGGATCCCTCCATGTCTGATGCAGAAAAGGCGCTGGTGCTCCATGACTATCTTGTTTTGAACTGCGCTTATGACGAGGAACGCAGGCAGAACGGCAAGCTCCCATCCTATTCCCATTCCGCATATGGCGCGCTGGTAAGCGGCCTTGCAGTCTGCGACGGCTATTCCCATGCATACGCTTATCTTTTGGACAATAAGCTGGGCATCCCCTGTGAGCTTGTCACCAGCAACAGCATGAACCATGCGTGGAGCATGGTTTCTGTTGATGGGGAATGGTACCATGTAGACGTCACCTGGGACGACCCAATCTGGGACTGCATTGGGCGGGTGAAGCACGATTATTTCCTGATCAGCGACACAGTGATATCAGACAGCAGCCACCAGCACGGGAACTGGAGCGCAGGCCATAAGGCCACGTCCAACACTTACCGGAATGTTTTCTGGAAGCAGATAAGCTCCGGGATTTTCTGCCAGGGCGGGAACTGGTATTATGCAAAGTATGGCGGGAGCGCCCATGGGGTGGATTTGGTAAAAAAGGAATCCCTGCTGGGCACGGAGGAAACGGTTCTTTTTACGGAGCCTGGGCTGTGGAACCAGTACCGCGACAGCTATATGTACCTGGATTTGGAACCGAAAAGCGGGAGAATCTATTTCAACACAAGGACTGGCATATGCAGGCTGGAGCAGGATGGGACGGTGCAGACTGTCTATGAGCCGGCTTTGGCTGAGGGGCAGTTGATTTTTGGGTTTACCGTGAAAGGGGAGCAGGTGCGCTACTGGCCCCAGGGGACGCCGAACCTGCAGGGCAAGCAGAAAATTTCCTTTGTCCTATTGTCCGAGATAAAGCCCCCGGAAACGGATGGGAATGAGGAAGGGAAGGAACCGGAAGGGGAAAATCCAGACGTAGGGAAAGAACCAGAGGAGGAAAATCCAGACATAGGGAAGGAACCAGAGGAGGAAAATCCAGACATAGGGAAGGAGCCGGAAGGGGAAAATCCAGGGGAAGGGAAAGAGCCGCCAAATGGGGAGAAGCCGGAAGACGGGGAAAAAGAACCCGGAGAGGATATTCCTGCAGCAGACGGGGACGGCTTCCCAGCAGACGGGGACAGCCAGAAGCCCGGAGGGAATACTGGCGGCAGCCCTTCAATTAGCGGCATTTCCGCGGAGCAGGGCAAGGTTCCTTATGATGGGAAGCCCAAGAAAATCGCCCTCAAGGGCACACAGCCATCCGACGTAATTTCCTATGAAAGTGCAAAAGGCGTTTACGGCAGGGAGCAGCCGGAAATGGTAAATGCCGGGAATTATACAGTAAAATATAAAGTAGAACGGGAAGGATGCGCCCCATTTTTTGGTACGGCCATTTTGGAAATTGAAAAGGCGGTACCCGTTTATGCCCTGCCCGCTGGCCTTGCAGGGAGCAGCGGCATGGCTGTCAGGGAAATTGCCCTCCCAAAAGGGTTTGTGTGGCAGACAGCGCCGGACACTTACCTGAAAAAAGAGGGGACTTTTAAGTTTTATGTGAAATTCGTGCCGGAGGATACCGAAAATTACCGGGAAATCCCGAACCTTCCCGTGGATGTAACCGTATCCTGCCCGGGGCACCAATACACGAAAAAAACCACGCGGGAAGCTACCAGGGCCCGTAAGGGGCAGGAAACCTATACCTGCAAAATCTGCGGCCACGCTTATGCAAGGGAGCTTTCCCTTCCCACATCCGAAAAGCCAGGGAAGGTGGCCGGCCTAACACTGAAAAAGGCGTCTTCCTCCACCCTGAAATTTTCATGGAAGAAAACGGCAGGCGTAAGCTG
>Ga0137308_100712_pt1 | contig 46722 bp, 52 predicted proteins | sample Inofrocosms_June_FD_97181 | JGI IMG/M metagenome (GOLD analysis project Ga0137308, IMG submission 97181) | Mouse cecal microbial communities from Vienna, Austria - N-Acetylneuraminic and N-Acetylglucosamine D2O microcosms_June | ecosystem: Host-associated > Mammals > Digestive system > Large...
TTGTATGCTGCACCTCAAAAGCCTCAATCGCATCTCTCCGTTTCCCATATCCTTATCGCTATAAATTTGGGGCTGCCTCTATGCGATGTTTTCATCGTTTTGAGACAGCCCCTCGTCAGTAACTTAAAAGCGAACCAAAAAAACACCTGTTCCAACAAGCCCCATAATAGAAATCGTAATGAAATAGCGAAGGTACGACTGCTGCCACCCTGCGGCGGATGTGTCAGCAGTGGTCAAAAAAACCAGCACGGAGACGATAAATAATATAACGGTTAAACTTAGTACATAGACTGCCTGCCAGTACCGGTTTCCTGGTCGGGACTTCAGCAGACCGTTTATGCCAATCACTGCCACGGCGAGACAGATGCACTTTAGTATGCCTCTTAATAACCCTCCTGCTTTTGCACCTCCGTATACTTCAAAAATATTAAGGTACCAATTTGATGGGGAAATTAAAACCTGGCAGATTATCCACCAGATTCCCGCCATTCCAATGGACAGTAAAGCTAAAAGAAACAGTATTTTAGGAGATAAAGATTCTTTTCCCGTTTCACGACGCTTTAAGAAAAATGAGGACAGGAAAATGGAGATAATAAGAAGAGCAGGAATAATTTGGTCAAATGACAGTGTAATTGTTACCCATAACGGATAAAAAGGAGGTAAAAAAGAAAGGATGGGTAAAAGTAGACAGACAGCCAAAATTAGAGAAAGGATGGGATATTTATCATGCGCCCTCAGCTTATGAAATTGCGACAAAGTGTATTTCATTGCAACCGTCTCCTAAAAATTACTATGATATGAGTTGTTATATAGTACGATTCATTATACCACGAAAAATCGCAAACTACAAGGGGGGCGGCAAAACAAACAGCCGGGAAAACAAACGGCAGGCACTGGAAAGAGCCTGTCGTTTGTTGTATAACATCTCATCCCATCAAAAGTCTGATTTCCGTCACGCCCTCCACGAAATCCGCTCCAGCCTCCCCGGAGTAAACCACCAGAATCCGGTCGCCCGGCTGCACATCCGGCAGTTCCGTCAAGTCCCCCACCGGCACCGTCACCCGGTCCGCCACGGACCAGACGCCAGAGCCCGGCTGGGGTACAACGAGCAGGGAGCCGCCGTCCAGAATCTCCAGCACATCGGCGGTAAAGCTCCTCTCTGACGGCAGGGGCTCAGACGGTTCCGGAGCAATGTCACAGCTGTCCTCCATGCCGCCCCCGGAATCGCTGCCGCCGCTGCTGCCGCCCATGCCGCCCGCGCCGCCGGACCGGATCAGCAGGCTCAGTCCCAACGCCAACGCCAGACAGGCCGCCGCCGCGCCTGCGTACTGCCGCCAGCTGATCCGCCTGCGGAATACATACTGCTGGGCCTCCTCCACCAGCTCCTCCCGGATCTGGGTGATTGCGTCAAAAAACACATCCGCCGGCCTCATACGTCCACCCCCTCTTTCTCCAGGAACCGCCGCAGGGCCTCCCGCAGCCGCAGCAGACGCTTGGTCAGCGCATTGGGCCGCACGTTCAGCTCTGCCGCCAAATCCCGCACAGCGTCCCCGTTCCAGTACCGGCGGATAAAGAGAGCCCGGCTCTCCCCGTCCAGACCTGCCAGCCAATCACTGATGAGCTGTCCCAGCTCCCCGGCCTCCACCGTCCGCTGCACGCTCTCCGGCGCGGGTACGCAATCCGCCAGCTCGCTGAGGAGCACCTCCGCGCCGCCGAACCGCTTCTGTGCGCGGCTGGCCCGGTAGCGGCTGATGGAGAGGTTGCGGATAATCGCGCCCACATAGGCCCGCAGGCTTCCCGGCCGCTGGGGCGGCATGGTGTCCCAGCAGCGGCCATAGGCGTCGCTGACACACTCCTCGCTGTCCTGAAAGCTGTGGAGAATATTCATGGCAATCCGGTGGCAGAACGCCCCGTACTTGTCGTCTGTGGCCTGGATGGCGTACTCGTCCCGCAGCCAGTACATGTCGATGATCTGCGCGTCCTCCATAGCGCATCCCTCCCTTCTACCTGCATAGACGCAAAATATTGCTGGAAATGCCGGCAGTATAGCAGAAATATTCCCTGTTGTCGATTGCTAAAACCGGGGCGGTTATGCTATACTGAGGAAAATCCAGTCTGAAAGGGAGCGTACAAACATGAGAATCGTCATCAAATTAGGCACCTCCACCCTGACCCACGGCACCGGCAAGCTGAATATCCGGCGGGTGGAGCTGCTGTGCAAGGTCATGAGCGACCTGAAAAATGCGGGTCACGAGCTGGTGCTGGTGTCCTCTGGCGCAATCGCCATGGGCATCGGCAAGCTGAACATGACCCGCAAGCCTACGGATATTCCCACCAAGCAGGCTCTGGCGGCAGTGGGCCAGTGCGAGCTGATGTATATTTACGACAAGCTGTTCTCGGAATACCACCACACGGTGGCCCAGGTCCTGCTGACCGGCACGGACGTGGAGGACGCCCACCGGCGGATGAATTTCCAGAACACCCTCTTCCGTCTGCTGGACCTGGGAGCTCTGCCGGTTATCAACGAGAACGACACCGTGGCTACGGCAGAAATTGCGGTGGGGGACAACGACACCCTGGGGGCCATTGTGGCGGTGAACGCCCACGCGGACCTGCTGGTGCTGATGAGCGACATTGAGGGTCTCTACACCGGCGACCCCCGGCAGAACCCGTCGGCGGAGCTGATCGAGGAGGTGCGGACCATCACGCCGGAAATTCTGGCTCTGGCCGGGGACGCGGGCAGCGAGTTGGGGACCGGCGGCATGGTGACAAAGCTGCGGGCCGCTCAGATGTGCATGGACGCAGGCTGCGATATGATTATCACCAACGGGGCCAGACCGGAGGATTTATACAAAATAGCCGGCGGCGAGCGAATCGGAACGCGGTTTTTCGGGTAGCGCCGCAGTATAGAGGTAAACTTAACCGCGCATAGGCAGGATTTCTTTCCGGTAGACGTACCGCAGAAATGCGGCGCACATCGCCAGGGAGACAACCTCCGCAATGGGGAAGGCCCACCAGACCAGCTCCAGCCGTCCGGACAGGCTCAGCAGCCACGCCGCCGGGAGCAGCACCGCCAGCTGCCGCACCAGGGAGATAATCAGGCTCAGCACGCCGTGACCCAGGGCCTGGAAGGTGGAGGAGGACACGATACAGAACCCAGCGAAAACAAAGTGGATACTGATGGTCCGCAGCGCCGGGATGCCGATTTCCAGCATGTAGTCCGACGCCTCAAAGATGCGCAGCAGCGGCCCCGCGCAGGACTGGAACGCCGCTGCGCCCGCCAGCATGATGCACATGGCGTACAGGATACTCAGCTTGATCGTGCTCATCATCCGCTCAGGCTTCTTTGCGCCGAAGTTATAGGCCACAATGGGGACCATACCGTTGTTCATGCCGAAGATGGGCATAAAGACGAAGCTTTGCAGCTTGAAGTATGCGCCCAGGACGGCAGTGGCCGTGGTGGTGAAAGCAATCAGGATTTTATTCAGGCAGAAGGTCATCACCGAGCCGATGGAGGCCATGGCAATGGAGGGCAGACCCACGGAATAGATACGCCTGATGATGCCCCAGTCCGGACGGAAGCCCCGGAAGGTGAGTGTGATTTCCGTATTCTTTTTGGCGTTGAAGTAATAGGACAGCACACACGCCACAATCTGGCCCAGGGTGGTTGCCACCGCCGCGCCTGCAACGCCCATGCCGCAGGTGAAAATGAAGATGGGGTCGAAAATGATGTTGGTCAGCGCACCGGCCATCTGGGTAATCATGGAGTAGAGGGTCTTTCCGGTGGATTGCAGCAGACGCTCCAGGGTAATCTGGATAAAGACGCCCAGGGAACCCACGGTACAGATCAATGTGTAAATTGCGCCGCTGTCCACGATCTCCGCCACGTCCGTCTGCATCAGGAAAAACTGCCGGGAGAACAGTCCGCCTGCTACCGCAAACAGGATATAGCTGCACACAGCCAGAAACATACCGTTGGAGGCGGTCAAATTGGCCCGCTTAAAATTTTTCTGCCCCAGGCTCTTGCTCAGCAGGGCGTTGATACCCACGCCCGTACCGGTTGCCACGGCGATCATCAGGTTCTGTACCGGGAAGGCCAGGCTCACCGCGTTCAGGGCGTTCTCACTGATATGAGACACATACACGCTGTCCACAATGTTGTACAACGCCTGCACCAGCATCGACAGCATAATGGGTACAGACATACTCACCAGCAGGCGGTTGATGGGCATAACGCCCATTTTGTTTTCCGGCTGCGGGCTCATATCTTTTTCTTCCATAGTTCCTCTCTTGCTATCCTTTCCCTTCAAATTTCTAACTACAGCATCAAAAAAGTGCCGCCCCGGCTGTGGGAACAGCCGTAAACAGCACTTTCATGGTATCACGGTAAAATTTTTATGTCAACACATTCCCGAAAGATTCCTCACGGCATTTTGGCTGAATTTTCGCCTGTTTTTCCGCCGTGTGTTCTGCCTTTCTGACCAATTACAGCTTCTCCAGCATTTCCATATACTGAGGCCACTCCTCTTTTGCGATCTTCAGCGACGTCAGGGCCTGCTCGACAGACATGCCGGTTGTTTCCATCAGACTGCTGACCGCCAGCAGCAGTCCTTTGACAAGGCCCCGCTTCTCGCCTCGCTTCTCGCCCCGTTTCTCGCCTTCAGCCATATAATACTCCGTGTCCAGTCTCCAAATTTCTTCCTGGCTAAACAGCATTTCCATAAGATCGACAACCTCCTCCCGCTTAGCCGTCAAAAACGGCGTTAAAATCCCGCGTTCCAGACAAATGCGGATGGTTTCCTGTATCGCCTGCTTCGATAATCCGTATAGGCCTCGTTGCGCATCGGAGAAAATATTTTCAATTGTCACCAGCCTGCAATCCGCCTCTGTGACGTCCGGGTCCTCCGGGTGGAGGTACAGATACAGCTCCCTGGCGTATTTGGGGTCGCTGAACAGGCAGGTGAATACGCTGTCCTTGACAGTCCGCTTCATTTCCGGCATGGCGCTCACCTCGCCTTTATTATAGGACACTTCCGCTATAAAAGCAAGGGGGAGTCAATTTACAAAATGGTCCCAGCGAGCCCACTTCTTTTTAATCGTACGCCCCGGCCTGCCGTTTCCGGTACAAGCGGACGGACAGGAAGAAGGACGCAATATTGACGGCGGCAAACACAGCAATGCCGGCAATCCACAGCGGGACAGGCGGCGCCGCGTCTATCCATCCGAACATACCTTCTTCGCCAATCAGCTTTGCTCCGCCGACAATCACAGCGAATATGGCGAGCATCACCGCCATCATGGTCAGCCGCCCCTTTTCCGCGCCAAAGCGGAAGACCGTAGGCAGGGTAATTGCGTTGACGGTCACGACCGTCATCAGTACCCCTATTTTTTCCGCCAGCATTTCGATCAGAATGGAGTGCGCACTGGCAGCCTGGATAAAACTGGTCAGCAGGCCAATTCCCATCGCCGCTACGGTCAGGCCGGCGGCAAACAGGTACTTGCTGCAGACGATCTTTTCCGGACGGCAGGGCGTCATAGCAAGATAGGTATCCCAATGACACCGCTCATCATAGGCCATCGTTGTCATCGGGAGGGTGATGGCCAACACCATCAAATAGGAGCTGCCCAAGCTCTCAAGCTGTGGAATAAAGGACAGCAGCAGCGCGACTGCTATCAGGCTCCAGATCTGTTTTCCAATCAGATAAAATTCTTTTCTCATTAAAGCGGCCATAGTAGATTCCTCCTGATTAGTTATATATTCCGTACCGGCGGTTTGCGTAGAACCGTACGGACAGGTAAAAGGACGGTATATTGCCGGCAGCGGCCAGAGCAGCCGCCAGGAGCAGCTCCCGCCGGGATGCGTCAATGAATAACCCGCTGTAGATACCAATGATATCAGAGCCTGTTATAAGACCGCCAATCGCCAGCAAAGCTGCGCCAGCGAGCGCAATAGACAGAATGGCTTGGAACCGCGCCGCGCCAAGCCGGTAGAGCGTTGGCAGAAAAACGGCGTTTATTCCTATTGCAAGAGCGGCGGCCATAGCTGCGGCGGCAGTTGTATCCGGTCCGCCCAGCAGTTTTGTCTGTACCCAGCCAGAGACCGCCGCGACGGCGCCCGTCCCGCAAACAGCTGCCATGTAAAAGAGATATTTGCTGCCCACGATCTTCCAGGGCGAGACCGGCAGCATGGCGGCAAACCGGTCCCAGCGCCGCTCATCGTAAGCGGCGGAGTAGGTCAGACCTGCGGAAAACGCCAGCAAATAGATGATGCCCATGAAGCAGAAATGCGGCACAAGGAAGAAGCTTGCCACGCAGACAAGCATCATCCGGGTCTGCTTCCCCACCACATACAGCTCCTTCCGCAGCATCGCGGTCATTGCCCATCCTCCTTGGACAGGTAGAGGATAATATCCTCCAGAGTCGCCCGCTCCACCAGCAAATCGCCGGGCATACAGTCCCGCTCCACCAGCGCCTCTGCACCGTAGGCGCCAAGGCGCATACTGTGGACCGCCTCGCTGGGAATATTCCTGGCCTGCTCCTTGGTGCATTTCAGTATGCCGTACCGGTCCAGCAGCGCGTCCTTCTCCTCGTACAGCGCCAGCTTCCCTTTGTGCAGGAACGCGATGTAGTCGCAGATCTTTTCCAGATCGCTGACAATGTGGCTGCTCAGCAGCACCGCGTGGCCGTCCTCCACAGCGAAGTCGGCAAACACGTCCAGCAGCTCGTCCCGGACCATGGGGTCCAGACCGCTGGTGGCCTCGTCCAGCAGCAGGAGCTTGGCGTGATGGCTCAGAGCCGCCGCAATGCCCAGCTTCATGGTCATGCCCCGCGAGTAGTCCTTGAACTTCTTGTTCCGGGGAAGCTGGAATTTATCCAGCCAGCCTTCGTAAACCGCCTGGTCCCAATTCTTGTATATACCCGCCATAACCTTCCCCAGCTGTCTGGCGGTGATGACCTCCGGCACGCAGGTTTCGTCCAGCACCACGCCGATATCCTCTTTTATGGCCGGAAATTCGGGACTCTGGTTGTCCACACCCAGCACCGTGATCTGGCCCGCGTCCCGGCTGACCGCGTCCATAATCAGGCGGATGGTGGTGCTCTTACCGGCCCCGTTTTCCCCCACCAGCCCCAGGACGCACCCGGCAGGCAGTTCCAGGTCCAGGCTCCCCAGCTCAAAGCCGCCGTAGTGTTTGCGCAGCCCCTTGATCTCAACCACGTTGTTATCCATACTGTTTATTCCTCCTCGTATAATACCCGTAGAATATCCTGCAAGTCCTCCATTGCCAGTCCGCTCTGCCGTCCCAGCTCCACGGCTGACTGCAAATGGGATTCAATTTCCCGGAGATTGCTCTCCTTTGCCAGCTCCAGGTCCTGCTGGGCCACAAAGCTGCCCTTTCCGGCCACAGTGCAGATAAATCCGTCCCGTTCCAGCTCCTCGTAGGCCCGTTTGGTGGTAATCACGCTGATGCGCAGGTCACGGGCCAGGGCGCGGATGGAGGGCAGGGCCTCGCCGGGCTTCAGCTTCCCGGTGGCGATGGCGCCCTTGACCTGGCGGCAGATTTGTTCATAGATCGGCTGTCCGCCGGTATTGCTGATGATGATATCCACTGCATCACCTCTGTTCTTGTGTATATAAACAGTATACACAGTATTTACGGTTTGTCAAGGGGGAAATAAAAATTTTTCTACCTGAGCGGACGGACGGTCAGACCAGATCGAGAAGGAGGGTACCGGCGAAAAACCGGTACCCTCCCTTTTGGTCTGTATTCATGTAGCAGCTGACGCAGCCATTCCGCCGCCCTCCGACTCTTCGTCCTGCTCTGGCGCGGATATGTACAGCTCCTCACATTCCCGCTGGGCATTGATGAGAGCCTGTCTGACGTTCTCCAAAGCGTTGATCGCATCCTCCGTGGCGTTGAACATCGTCAGATACATTTTTTTATAGTCTGCCATACATCTCCTTCCCTACGGCTTCTGCCGTATGGACACAAAATCTCGCCGGGTTGGCCCCGGACGGGACGGGCGTTTACGCCCGCGTCCCGCCGGACCGTTTCCCGCCGAGACAAACAAAAAGCGGTGCAGGATATAATTACCCCACACCGCATATGTACAGACACAAACCCCGTATTGTAAAACAAACAGTCCTCCGCAGTAGAGGGTAAGAAAACTGACTATTGAAAAACAGTGGAAAGACTGTTATAATAGGGGCTGGCGTAGCAAATGCTATTGTGTAGGAGCTCCGTTCTCCTGCATAGGGGCATGGGTGACGGCCAATCGCCCATGTCCTGCCTTATTATTTGCCTCGTTGCTGTTATCATACCACGTTTTCCTTGCTTTGACAAGTATTTTCCTGAGAAAAATTATTTCTGCTGATAAACAGCAAACCCCTCAGTCACGCTTCGCGTGCCAGCTCCCCTTTCAGGGGAGCTTTTTTTGAAGTGGTATACTAAAACTGGACACGGAGGGGGTAGAAATTTTTTTGAAGAAGGGAGGCGCGGTTAAGAGGACCGCCCTGTACTCCCCCACAATTCCCCTCTGTTTCGCCAAACAACCGGCAGAATCAGGCTGGAAATTTGCCTATTTTTTTCGGATACCGGGGTTGTTCTTTCTTATAAAATATGATATAACTTGTATGCCGTCCGTGGACATCGCATATTGGGGACGGCTGGAGGTGACATACTGCAATGGCAAAAGGAAAAAGCGGTTATCAAATTGATATGCTCCACGGCCCGCTGGCCGGAAAGCTGCTGCTGTTCGCACTGCCGCTGATGCTGTCGAGCCTGCTGCAGCTGCTGTTCAATGCGGCTGACGTTGTGGTGGTAGGCCGCTATGTGGGGAAACAGGCGTTGGCGGCGGTGGGTTCCAACACAGCTCTGATCAATCTGCTGGTCAACCTGTTCGTAGGCTTTTCCGTAGGCGCAAACGTCATCGTAGCCCGCGACCTGGGCGCGGGGCAGGAGGAGGATGTGCGCCGGAGCGTACACACCGCGCTGACTGTGGCCCTGCTCAGCGGTGTGTTCCTGATGGCAGCGGGCGCGGCCTTGTCCCGCACCCTGCTGGAGCTGACGTCCTCTCCGGAAGACGTCATTGATTTGGCGACCCTCTATCTGCGGATTTACTTCTGCGGTATGCCCGCCAATATGTTCTATAACTTCGGTTCCGCAATCCTGCGCGCCCAGGGGGATACCCGCAGGCCGCTGTATTTTTTGACCGCAGCGGGCATTGTCAACGTCGTACTGAACCTGATTTTTGTCATCGGCCTGCAGATGAGCGTGGCGGGCGTAGCCCTGGCTACCATTGCCGCCCAGTATATTTCTGCTGTGCTGGTCTTCATCTGCCTGATGCGGGACCAGGGGCCGCTGCATTTTGACCTGCACTGCCTCCAGCTGGACCGGCGGACCATCAAGCGCGTCCTCCAGGTGGGACTCCCGGCGGGATTCCAGGGGCTGGTGTTCTCCCTGTCCAACGTGGTCATTCAGTCCTCCATCAACACCTTTGCCTCCACGGTGGTGGCCGGGTCCACGGCCTCTGCCAATATTGAGGGCTTTGTCTATGCGTCCATGAACGCCTTCTATCAGTCCGCCCTCACCTTCGTGAGCCAGAACTACGGCGCGGGGGAGTGCAAACGGGTGGACAAAATCCTGAAGCTCTGTCTGGCCTATGTCACCGTGTGCGGACTGATTCTGGGCCTGCTGGCGGCCAGCTGCGGCCATACCCTGGCCGGGATTTACGCCCCCGGCGACGAGGCTGTGATCGGCTACGCTATGGAGCGGCTGTGGTTTGTCTGCGGGCCGTATTTCCTCTGCGGCATTATGGAGGTATTTGTGGGCGGACTGCGTGGAATCGGGTATTCGGTGGTCCCCATGGCGGTGTCCATGGTGGGAGCCTGCGGCTTCCGGCTGCTGTGGGTGGCGACCATCTTCCGTCTGGCCCCTTCGCCCGCCACCCTCTATATCTCCTACCCCTTCAGCTGGATTGTCACAGCGGCGGTGCAGATGACGTTTTTCCTCGTCGTCCGCAGGCACGCCTATGCCAAGGTGGCGGGCATCCACAGCATTGAGGGGCCGTCTGCGGAGGCATCATAAATTCCACGCCGTTTTTCATGGAAGTTTGTGTATACTTTTCCCTGCGGGCGTGGTATACTAGCAGTGAGATGATTTGAATTTTTACAGGCAGCTGCTGGCGTGCCTGTTGAAAGAGATTTGCGGCCGCCGCTGCGCGCGGCCTGCCGCATCCCCATAAAGCGTTTTCAGCTACATAGCGGGCAGCGGCATCCGGAGCGGTTCTCCGGACGCCCTTCCCGTCTAATTGCGTTGCGCTTTTCTACATGATTCTGATAGGAAAAGGAGTGCAAAAATTTGGCAGAAAAAATGAAAATTATTCCCCTGGGAGGTCTGAACGAAGTCGGGAAGAACATGACGGTCTATGAACACGGCGGAGAGATTATCGTGGTGGACTGCGGCATGGGGTTCCCGGACGGCGACATGTACGGCATTGACCTGGTGATCCCCGATGTGACCTATCTGGTGAAGAACCGGGCCAGAATCCGGGGCCTGTTCATTACCCACGGACACGAGGACCACATCGGCGCGATTCCGTACATTCTCCGCCAGGTCAACATGCCGGTGTACTGCACCCGCCTGACGGCGGGCCTGATTAAATTGAAGCTGGAGGAGCACGGCCTGCTCAAGCAGACAAAGCTGGTGACGGTGGAGGCCGGCGAGATGATCCGGGTGGGCAAGTTCTATGTGGAGTTCATCCACGTCAACCACTCCATTGCCGACTCGGTGGCCTTTGCCATCCACACCAGCATGGGCGTGATCGTCCACACCGGCGACTTCAAGATTGACTCTACCCCCATTGACGGCGATGTCATCGACCTGGGCCGCTTCGGCGAGCTGGGCCGGGAGGGTGTGCTGGCGCTGCTGGCCGACTCCACCAACGTGGAACGGCCTGGGTACACCATGAGCGAGAAGATTGTGGGCAAGACCTTTGACCGCCTCTTCACCGGCTGCAAGGAGCGCATCATCGTCACCACCTTCGCCTCCAACGTCCACCGGATTCAGCAGGTCATTGACGCCGCCGCCGCCTGCGGACGGAAGGTGGCTGTATCCGGCAGGAGCATGGAAAATATTATGCGGGTATCCATGGAGCTGGGCTACATGCACCCGCCGAAGAACACGGTGGTGGACCTGAACAAGCTGAAATCCATGCCCCTGGATAAACAGGTGATTGTCACCACCGGGAGCCAGGGCGAGGAGATGAGCGCCCTGTACCGTATGGCGTTTTCCCAGCACCGGCAGATTGACGTCGGCCCTGGGGACCGGGTGATTATCTCCGCCAGCGCCATTCCCGGCAATGAAAAGACCATTGGGCGGGTAATCAACGAGCTGTTCCGCAAGGAGGTGGACGTGATCTATGACCGGTCCGATCCCCTCCATGTCTCCGGCCACGCCTGCCAGGAGGAGCTGAAGATCATCCACGCCCTGACCCGGCCCAAATTCTTCATCCCCCTCCACGGGGAGCAGAAGATGCTGCGGCGGCACATCAATCTTGCCCTGGAGATGGGCATGGACCGGCGGAACATGGTCCTTCCGGACATCGGCAACGTGATTGAGCTGACTACCAAGACCATTAAGATTGCAGAGGCGCCGGCCCCCTCCGGTTCGGTACTGGTGGACGGCAGCGGCGTGGGCGATGTCGGCGCGGTGGTGCTGCGGGACCGAAAGATTCTGGCCGAGGACGGCATGGTGGTGGTCATCATGAACATCCAGAACGGCCAGCTCCACAGCGAGCCGGAGATTATCACCCGCGGCTTTATCTATGTGAAGGAGTCCGAAGACCTGATGCGGGAGCTGAAGGACGTGGCGGGCAGCGCGGCCCTCTCTGCAATCGGCAAGAGCGGACGGGATATGGGAGAACTGCGCAGTGCGGTGAAGTCCGCAGTCAGCGGGTATTTGTTCAAAAATACAAAGCGCAGTCCTATGGTTATCCCCGTCGTCAACAGAATATAAAAAGGGAATCCCCCTGGAGAGGCTGCTGCTTCTCCAGGGGGATGTTTCTCTATTCTGTCTCATCACTTTGCTTAGGCTTATATTGTTCTTCACCTGTTTCAATCCATAAAAGGAAATTTACAATCTCCGTATCGGTTAATCCAAAGGCTCTAAGGCCCAGAACTAATCTGGCGTTCTCCTGCATATTCATTGCGCTACACCTCACAGTTGTGAGAGCGTTTCCAGCAAAAACGCCCATAGCCGCTGCACAGACGCAATGGACATCCGTTCCCTGGAGCTGTGGATATCCGCCAGATCCGGGCCGATGGACACCGCGTCCAGACCGGGCATTTTCTCCGCGAGCAGGCCGCACTCCAGTCCCGCGTGGATGGTCTCCACCACCGGCGTTTTGCCGTACTGCTTTTCAAACACGCGGACCATAACATCCCGCAGCGGGGAGTCCTTCCGGTACTCCCAGGCGGGGTACTCGCCGTGCTGGCCGTAGCTTGCGCCGCTGTCCTGGGCCAAGGTACGGAGGCGGTTGAACAGAGCCTCTTTCTCCGCGCCGGAGGAACTGCGGACGCAGAAGGACGCCCGCAGTTCGCCGTTTTCCAGCCGCACTACCCCCATATTCAGGGATGTGCGCACCTGATCCGGCAGGTCCGGCTCCATGGACTGGATGCCGTTGGGGGCGTCCAGCAGCAGCTGGAGAGCGCGGCTGGTGTCCTCCGCCGTGAGCGCACTGGCGGCGTCCTGGCTGGTCTGGGCAAAGGAGAGGGTAAACTGGTTATCCTGGGGATAGGTCTCTTTGGCCTTGGCCTCCCAAGCGGCGAGAATCGCGCCTGCGCTTTCGGGGCCGCCGTCCAGAAGGAACGATGCCTCCGCCTGGACAGGGATGGCGTTGTCCTGCTCCCCGCCCCGGAAGGAGATCAGCCGGAGAGCGGGCAGCTGGGCCAGGCAGTCCGCCAGCAGCTTGCTGGCGTTGGCGCGGCCCTTGTTGATGTCCACGCCGGAGTGTCCTCCCTGGAGGCCGTTGACGGACAACGTACAGACCTTGCCGGACGCCGCGCCGGCGGCGAAGGTCTTTTGGATGTCGGACCGCGCTCCGCCGGCACAGCCAACGGTGAAAATGCCCTCCGCTTCGGAGTCGATGTTGATGAGGCGGCGGCTGCGCAGGTCAAAGGCGTCCAGTTCATTGGCTCCCGTCATGCCTGTCTCCTCGTCGACGGTCAGCAGTATCTCCAGGGGCGGGTGGGGGATAGCGCCGCTGTCCAGCACGGCAAGGGCCATTGCCACAGCAATGCCGTCGTCGCCGCCCAGGGTGGAGCCCCGCGCCTTGATCCAATCCCCGTCCACATACAAATCCAGCGGGTCTTTCAGAAAGTCGTGGCTGACGCCGCTGTCCTTCACGCAGACCATATCCAGGTGGCCCTGGAGCATCACCGCCGGATGGTCCTCATATCCCGGCGAGCCATCCTTCCAGATGATGACATTGCCTACCGCGTCCTGACGGTACCGCAGGCCCCGGCTGCGTGCAAATTCTGCCGCCCATGCGCTGGCGGCGGCGGTGTTGCCGGAGCCGTGGGGAATACGGCACAGCTGTTCAAAAAAGGTAAACACGCCCTTCGGTTCTAAACCGGACAATACGTTCTTCTCCATTGTTTGTACCTCGTCTTTCCTGTCATTGTTCAGAGTCGTATCAGAGCAGCATGACCCCGGCCTTTGCGCAGGTCTCCGCCGTCTCGCTGTCCCACAGGCTCACCTGTACCTCCCCGATGTGGCAGCAGCCGATCATCAGCATACACAGACGGCTCTGGCCGATGCCGCCGCCCATGGTCAGGGGCAGTTCCCCGTTGAGCAGCATCTTGTGGAAGGGAAGCTCCCGCCGGTCCTCGCAGCCGGCCAGGGTCAACTGCCGGGCAAGACTCTCCCCGTCCACCCGGATGCCCATGGAGGAGATCTCAAAGGCCCGGTCCAGGACGTCGTTCCACATGAGGATATCGCCGTTCAGCTCCCAGTCGTCGTAGTCCGGGGCGCGTCCGTCGTGGCGGTTCCCGCTTTTGAGAGTCTTGCCGATCTGCATGAGGAATACCGTCTTATGGGTGCGCAGGAAGGCGGTCTCCCGCTCGCTGGGGGTGAGGTCCGGATACAGGTCCTCCAGCTCCTGGGTGGTGATAAAGACGACATCCCGGTCCAGCTTTACCCCCAGCTGGGGGAAGGCCCGGCGCAGAGCGTCGCAGGTGTCGCAGACCGCGCCCACGATGGAACGGACGGTGTACTTCAGGAAATCGACGGTGCGGTCCTCGCGGGTGATGACCTTTTCCCAGTCCCACTGGTCCACATATACGGAGTGGATGTTATCCAGCTGCTCGTCCCGCCGGATGGCGTTCATGTCCGTATACAGGCCGTTGCCGGGATAAAAGCCGTAGCGTTTGAGGGCCAGACGCTTCCATTTGGCCAGGGAGTGGACCACCTCTCCGGCGGCGCCGGGGATGGCGGGTATGTCGAAATCAACCGGGCGTTCCACGCCGTTGAGGTTGTCGTTCAGGCCGGAATACCGGTCCACAAAGAGGGGCGCGGACACGCGGCGGAGATTGAGGGCAAATTTCAGATTCTCCTGAAAGCTGCTTTTAACGAATTCAATAGCCCGCTGCATGTCGTAGCCGGTAAGCGGGGGGCGGTAGCCCTGGGGGATATAACTGTTGTTCATTCTGTGGCCTCCTTATTTTTTGCAGATATATCATACACCATCCGGGGGGAAATTGCACGGAAAATTTTGCTTGGGAGCCGGTTTATTTCCCGGTTGACGAAATCTCCAAACTGTGGTATATAAAGGAACATCTGTAAGGGAGGGATGCCGCCGCTATGATCCGCCGCCGTTTTGACATCCTGGACGCCTGGCGCAGTCTGGCTGTCCTGCTCATGCTTGGGTACCATTTTCTCTACGATCTGTACATCTTCGGCGTCCTGACCGCCGGGCAGATGTTTTCGGCGCCCCTGTGCCTGCTGCAAAAATTCATCTGCTGCAGCTTTATTCTTCTGGCCGGGATATCGGCCCGGTTTTCCCGCAGCAATCTGCGCCATGGCGCTGTTGTCCTGCTGGCGGGCGCGGCTGTGGAAACCGGCGCGGCCATTGGCGGGCAGACCATCCGCTTTGGTATTCTGATGTTCATGGGGACGGCCATGCTGCTGTACCATTTTGCGGGCCGGCGGCTGCAAAAAATCCCCGGCCTGCTTCTGACCGCCGGGTGCAGTATCCTGTTCCCGCTGACAGCCTGGTGGACCGGACAGACCCAGGTTTCTGCTGGCTGGCTGTATCCGCTGGGTTTTATGCCGCCGGGATTCTACAGTGCGGACTATTTCCCGCTCTTTCCCTGGCTGTTTCTCTTTCTTTTCGGCACAGTGTTGGGCGGCTTATGTCTGGACCGGCGGGACAGCCCGTTGCTGGCCCGTCCCCTCCCCCCGGCCCTCACCTGGCTGGGGCGGCACAGCTTGACGGTCTATGTGCTTCATCAGCCCGTGTTGTACGGCATCAGCTATTTCATCTGGGGGTAAAAAATATGTTCAACTGTACGCTCTGTTATATTGAAAACGACCGGGGGGAGTATTTGATGCTCCACCGGGTAAAAAAGAAAAACGACGTCAACCACGACAAATGGATCGGCGTGGGCGGCAAGTTTGAGGACGGCGAGAGCCCGGAGGACTGCCTGCTGCGGGAGGTCCGGGAGGAGACCGGCCTGACGCTGACCCGCTACCGGTTCCGGGGCGTGGTGACTTTTGTTGCGGAGGGGTACGAAACGGAGTATATGTATCTCTACACCGCCAGCGGCTACGCCGGGACGCTGACCGGCTGTGACGAGGGCGATCTGGAGTGGGTGCCGAAAAACCAGGTGGACCGCCTGCCCATCTGGGAGGGCGACAAGCTGTTTTTCCGGTTGATTGCGGACCCGGACAGCCCCTTCTTTTCCCTGAAGCTGGTCTATCAGGGCGACCGGCTGGTGCAGGCGGTGTTGGACGGAAAAGAGCTGGATGTGTAGAAAAAAGAAACAGGCTGTTGAACGCGAAGGAAATTCAACAGCCTGTTTTCGGTTTATTCCCCGTCTGTCTGCACGGTCCGGGCTACAGCCTCCTTTTCCGCGGCGGCAGAGGCCAGCGTCTCCGGCAGGCACGCCGCCAGGAACATGGCTGCCGCCAGCAGAATGCCAAGCCCGATGACCAGATACCGTTTGCGCAGCAGGAATACTTTCATGTGGTCCGCCCCCCTTGTGTTTTAGTACAGCGTATGCTGGAGGCGGGGGGAGTATGCCGTCAATTTTCCCGGCCAATCCAGTAGACAGGGTAGGGGTCTCCCCGGCGGTAGCCCAGCTTTTCCGCCAGAGCCACACTCCGCAGGTCGTGGGCATCCCAGCTGGGATACAGCCCCCGGTCCAGGCACTCCAGTATGAGCCGTGCGCCGCAGGCCGCCGCCAGCCCCCGGCGGCGGTGATCCTCCCTGGTGTCAATCTCAATTTCGATGCCGCCCCGGTAGACGCAGTAGGACCCCGCTCCCGCCACCGGCGTTCCGTTCCAAAGGACCACATAGCCCAGACCCCGGCGGCAGCAGTCCTCCGGGCTGTCGAAGGCGGCGCAGAAGTCCTTGGACCACTCCGCCCCCAGCAGGATGGGGACCAGGTCCCTGTCAATCTGCCGCATCACATATCCCGTTGGCAGGGACGCGGCATAGCGGGCCAGCTTTGCACGGTCAAATACGTCCGGCTCCTTCAAAATTGCGTACCGCGTCTCCCGTACCGCCCGCGCCCCATAGACCCTTTCAATCAGCGGGGACCAGTCCCCGGTTCTCGGTACCAGCAGCGGTCCCGGAACCCGGCGCAGCAGCTCCTCATCCGGCTCTCCGGCCAGAAAGCCGAAATCGCCGCTGATAATTGCGGCGGCGGTACGGCTCCCGTTCCACACCGCCCGCCCCATCACCCCCTGCAAACAGGACCAGACCATTGTCTCATCCCAATGGGCAAACAGGGGGGCAATCCTCTCCAAATCAGTCATTTGCCAGCTCCATAAATGTCTCCCTGGTGTATAAAATATTCACCGCCTCCAGCAGCGCGTTGGCGGTCATGCGCTCCGGGAGGCCCAGTTTTTTCAGAAGCGCAGCCCGCTTCGCCCCGCTGTCCGGACCGCCTGTGAGACCCAGCTCATAGAAGTCCGCCTTTGTCACCGGCTCCCGCTCCGCCGGACTCCCGCCGTCCTCAAAGGTCGCGCCTGCACGCTCCAGGGCCTCCAGCAGCGCCGCCGGAGGCATCCCCTCTACGCCCAGCTTGCCCTCCCTGCCGGGGGCGTCCTTCCGTCGCTCCTTGCCGGGGACGTCGGGGATATACGCCTGCTTCAGCTGGGATTTGGGGATGGCCCCTTTCAGAAAATTGCGGATGACAAACCCTGCGCCGTCGCTGTCGGTGAGGAGGATCAAGCCCCGTTCCGCCGCCAGCCGCCGCAGCAGCGTCAGCCGCTCCCTGTCCTTGAACACGCCGAAGCCCTTTGTCTCCAGCACCGTGGCGTCCACCGTCTGCCGCAGTGCGTTTTTGTCATAGCGGCCCTCCACCACAATCACTTCCCTGACCCGCCTCATACGCGCCCCCCCTCTCATGCTCCCTGGGCCAGCTCCATCAGCAGCAGCTTCAGCTCATCCGCGCCGTTGACCCCGCTGACGCTCTTCATCCGTACATCCACTTCGTAGCACCGCCGCACAGCGTTGGCGCACCACTGCTGGTCCACCCGCCGGGCGTTTTCCAGCATCTGCCGGGCGATGGACTCAAAGCGGATGTTCCACTGCTCCATCAGCCAGAATTTATCCCGGCCCGTATCCAGGGCGACGCGGGCGGTATAGAGCCGCCGCAGCTCCTTGCCCAGCAGAGCCAGCAGCATAACCGGCTCCTCCTGGAGCTTCAACAGCGACCCCAGCAGCTCCGCCGCCTGGTTGTAGCTGCCTTTGGCCACCGCACGGGTCAAGTCAAAGACCTGGGCCTCCAGCACCGGCGCGGCCACGGCGTCAATATCGGCTTTGGTAATGCGCTCCTGCTTGGCATACGCGCTGATTTTCTCAATCTCCGGAATCAGGCCGTTCATGAGACTGCCGCAGGTAAACAGCAGGTGCTCCGCCGCCGGTACGTCGATGGTATGCCCGGAAGCCCGGAAGCGGCGGGACACCCATTTGCGTATGTCGTCCTGACTCTGCTCCTCAAAGCGTACGGCCTGCACATGTTTGCTCAGGGCCGCGCAGAGCTTTTTATAGGTTTTGTTGGGCTTGTATTCCAGCTGGTCGTATACCAGCAGCAGACAGCAGTAGGGCGGGAAATCGTCCAGGAGGGCAATCAGGCCGTTCCGCTGCTCCTCGCTGAGCTTGAACAGGTCCCAGTCCACCACATGCACCACCGTCCGCTGGGCCATCATGGGCATAGCCTCCACAGTCTCCGCCAAGACCTGCGCCGTCAGGCCCTTGCCCTCCAGCTTGTGGCTGTTGAACTGCTCCAGTCCGGCGGGAACCAGCTTTTTTCGTATCTCCGAGATGTAATACTCCCGCAGGTAGCTCTCCTCCCCATAGAAGATATACGCCGTACCCAGCGTATCTGCCGCCAGGTCTGCCAGCAGCTTTTTATAGGCCGCGTTTTCCGGCTTCTTTTTCTGATATGCCATGCCGGTCCCCCTTTTCAGTCGTTTTCATGTACGCGAATGAGAATATTTCCATGCAGGTCTGTCCGGAACAAAGTCATGCCCGCCAGCGTCATCCGGTCCAGAGCCTCTGCCGACGGGTGGCCGAAGCGGTTGCCTGCGCCCACGCTGATGATCCCCACCTCAGGCCGCGCTGTCTCCAGCAGCTCCGTTGACGTGGCGTATTTGCTGCCGTGGTGTCCGGCAATCAGCACCTCAATATCCGGCAGGCGGTAGGATGCCAGCAGCTTCCGCTCGGTACCCGACGCCATGTCGCCGGTAATCAGCAGGTCAAAATACCCGCTTGTACAGAGGAACGACAGTCCCTCCTCGTTGGCGTCCCCCGCCGATACCGGCGGATAAACGGTCAACCGCGCCGGTCCCAGCTCCAGCTCTGTCCGCTCCTCCACATACGTCACTGGCATACCGTACTGCTCCGCCAGCGACAGTACCTCCCTCTGCAGCTCCGCCTGTTCTCCGCTGAGCAGCTGGGGCAGAAGCAGCCGGTCAGCCTCCACCCGCGCCAGCAGGTCCGGCAGACCGCCCGCGTGGTCCTCGTGGTAGTGGGTCAGGGCCACGTAGTCCAGCTTCCGCCAGCCGTAGGTGTCCATTGCGGCAGTTACCGCCTTCCCTGCATCCTGTCCCAGACTGCCGCAGTCTACCAAAACCGTACAGTCCCCGGCGTGGAGCAGCGTAGCCGCGCCCTGGCCTACGTTGACCGCCACGGCGGTCAATGCGCTGTTCCCGGCGGCAAGCACCGGCAGGCTCCGGGCCGCAATCAGGCACACTGCCGCAGCAACCCCCGCGACTGCGTATTTCCGCCGCCGCTCCTTCGACAAGAGACACACCAGCAGCATCCCATACGCCAATATCAGCCACAGCGTCACCGCCGGACCGGTGAAATGCACGCTGTGACCTGGCAGCTTTGCCAGCGTCCCGGCAGTCCAGAGCACATATTTTGCCATGCTCTCCGGTACCGCCGCCAGCAGCGCGGCAACGGGCAGGACCCCGCCCAGGGCCGTTACCGCCAGCGCGGCGGCAAAGAACGCCGGCGCCATCCACAACACCATTACATTTGCCAGCGGGGACACCAGGGGCAGGGAACCAAAATACAGCGCGTTCAGCGGCGCGGTCAGGACTATCACGCCGCAGCTGGCCGACACCGAGCCCGCCGCAAATTTCCACACCGGACGCGGAATCCACCCGCACCGGTCCCGGTATTCATTCAGCGCGGCATACGCCCTGGGCGCAAGCAGAGCCAGCCCCAGAACAGACGCAAAAGAGAGCTGCAGGCTGACAGATGCAATGGCGAAGGGATTTGCCAGCAGAATGACCAGCAGCGCACCGGACAGGCTGGTCAGCAAATCCGCCTCCCGGTTCAGCAGCGGAGCCAGCAGCGTAAAACCGGCCATCACGCAGGAGCGCACCACAGAGGGCGTACACCCGGCGATGAGCATATACAGCAGCAGCGCAGGATATCCCAACGCCGCCATCAGCCGCGGCCTTCGGAGGACCAGGATGCCCAACGCCCAGAGCAGAAATCCGCAGTGCAGGCCCGACACGGCGGTGATATGCGTCAGTCCTGCTTCGGACAGATTGCCGCTGCTCTGCGTGTCCAGCCCGTCCCGTTCACCGGTCAGCAGGGCGGTGATCAAACCGGCGGCAGCCGGTTCATAGAGTGCGGACGCCGTATCCCGCAGACCCCTTGCCAGTCGCTGGGGCAGATACCGGAGGCTCCCCGCTCGACCGCCGGTAATCAGCGTCTCCTTTGTGCCGTAGAGACGTGCAAACACGCCCTGGGCGGTATAGTAGGCGTTCTCCTCCCCGGCCATAGCGGCGGCGCTGTAGAATTTGGCCTCTGTCCGCACCCGGTCCCCCGGTTCCCAGCGCAGCAGGCTGCCGCTGCCGTAGTAGACCGCTTTCCCGCGCAGTCCCTGGTCCAGGACCCGGACTGTACAGCGTGCGCCGGTATCCGTCTTGACGGCGTAATCCAGCAGCTCTATGCGCACAGTACCCGCTTCTCCCGCCAGCAATTCTGCCGGTGTGAGGAAAACGGCGGAATAGACGGCAAACCAGAGCAATCCGGCAGTCAGTCCGGCGGTCAGAATCCGCACCGCCCTGCGGTAACGCCGCCGGACAAAACGCCCGGCTGCAAGCCCTGCCGCCAGCACGGGAAGAACTGCCGCAATCCGCCAGAATCCAGGCAGAAGGTACTGACAGAGCAGCGTCCCCAGCGCAAAGGGCAGGGAAAACAACAGCAGTTTTCTCATGCCGCTTATTTGACCGGGCCGCGGCAGTCGGTGCGGCCCAGGATATAGTCTGTGCTCGTGTGGTAGAGGCCGGCCAGCTTCATCAACGCCCAGACCGGTATTTCCCGGTCGCCGGATTCATACCGCTGGTAAACGCCGCGCTTCATAACCAGGTAACCGGCAATATCCTGCTGCGTTTTGTCGCTGTCCTCGCGCAAATCCCGTATCCTGTGGAATATCATCCAGTATCTCCTCTCTTTGGATGCGTCCCAAACCGCGCCCCTTTATATCAGCGGCACATCCATCAGCCCTTTCAAATCCTCCATAGTAATGGTGACAATATCCTCATCCGACGGCGAGTCCAGTCCTGCCACCCGGTCAGCCTGCCGGGCGACAATCTTCTCGAACAAGTTCCGCACATCCCTGGCATTGCCGAAATTGCTGTCCCGGTCCTCGTACAGCTCCTGCAGATGCTCCTTTACCGCGTCCGCCGCCCCTTCGTCCAGACGGTAGTCGTTGCGCTTGACCCTGCCCTCAAAAATCTCATAGAGCTGCTCCCCGTTGTAATCCTCAAAATAGAGGTACTTGTTGAACCGGGACTTCAAGCCCGGATTGGAGTCAATGAATCGGGGCATCAGGGTGGCGTATCCGGCGGCGATGACCACAAAATCGTCCCGGTGGTCCTCCATCGCCTTGAGTATGGTGTCAATCGCCTCCTGGCCGAAGTCCTTGTCCGCGTTCTCCGGAGACAGCGTATACGCCTCGTCAATAAACAAAATCCCGCCCTGGGCCTTTGCAATGACCTCCTGGGTCTTGATGGCGGTCTGGCCCACGTAGCCCGCCACCAGCCCGCTGCGGTCCACCTCCACCAGATGCCCTTTGCTCAGAATCCCCAGCGCACTGTAAACCTTGCCCACAATCCGTGCCACGGTGGTCTTGCCGGTGCCGGGATTGCCGGAGAAAACCAGATGGAAGGACATATCCGGGCATTTCATTCCCCGCTCCTTCCGCAGGGTGCGGACCTTTACCAGATTCACCAGGCTGTCCACATCTTTTTTTACCGCCTCCAGTCCGGTCAGACCCTCCAGCTCCGCCAACGCCTCCTCCAAGGTGGGCTTAGGCGGCTCCGGTTCCCTCTCCTCCGGGGGCGTGCCGGGATTGGCGGCAGTCTCCGGAGGTTTGGTCTGCGGGCCTTCGGCCATAGGCTGGGGGGGCGGACTGCCGAAAAAGTCGCTGTACACATCCCGCCGGTCCCGCGAGATGACTTTGCTGAATTCGTCCATAATGTCATTCAGCTCCTGCCCCGCATCCCGCCGCGGGGCGTCGGGGAGGTAGGCGTCCGGACCGGGCGTGACGGTGATCCCTGGGACGCCCTCCTGGTCGCACAGGCTGGTCAGCTGACTGTACAGCAGCGTGATCCGGCGGCTCTCCGCGAAGGTGAAGGACCCGTCATAGGCGGCGCAGAGCATCAGCAGATTCTTCTGCACCTCCGCAAAGGTGCGGCTGCAGCTGGTTCCGGCCTTGGCGTCGGCCTGCGCCAGCCTGCGGAAAAACTCCGGCACGCCTACGGTATAATTCGGATTGGACTGGTAATAGCTGATGGCTTTGGTAAACTGCTGGGGGGAAAATTTGACCTGCCGGTCCGTATACAGCTGGTTGATGCCCGCCACGTCGCCGCCCAGCTGCTCGCTGCACGCCCACAGGCACAGGGCGCAGGCGCGGAAATAGGTATCCACCTCCTGGGTGGTGATGCGAAGCCCGGCGGGGATGCTCTGGCAGAAGTGGCCCACGCTCTCGGCGTAATCCCGATGGAAGTTTTTGCTCATAGACGCTGCCTCCGTTTTTTATGTGCCGCTATTATACCACAGGTCCGTCAGGAAGGGAAGGGCGGGGCATTGGTTTTCTGTGCCTGCCGCATTTTGTCAATCCCTGTTTTGCCTGCCTTGCTTGCAATTTCAGCGAAAGAATGCTATACTTGTCCCGCTCACAGCAAAAATCAAGGAAACCGAGGTACATATGAAACAGAAATTACTCTCATTCCTGCTGGCGTTGTCGGCCCTGACGCTGACCGCCTGCGCCGGACCCGACAGTCTTTCGGACATCAATATTACCGAACTGCCGGAGCTGTCGGTCAACGACTTCCTGGACAGCTCCGGCGCGGCTCCGGAGGAGGACCCCGGCACATCGGCCCCGGAGGAAGACCCCGGCACAACCGCCGGTTCCGACGGCGTACAGTGGGAGGACCCCGCCGCCCCCTCTCTGGACGAGGACGGCACGTACAACAGCAAGGACGACGTCTCCCTCTACCTCCACCTCTATGACCGCCTGCCCAGCAACTACATCACCAAAGGGGAGGCCCGCGGCCTGGGCTGGAGCGGCGGCAGCGTGGAGGCCTACGCGCCGGGGCGCGCCATAGGCGGCGACCGCTTCGGCAACCGGGAGGGGCTGCTCCCCAAGGCGGACGGCAGAACCTACTATGAGTGCGATATCGACACCATCGGCAAGACTTCCCGCGGGGCGAAGCGCATCATATTTTCCAACGACGGTCTGATCTACTATACAGAGGACCACTACGAGAGCTTTACGCAGCTGTACGGAGAGGAGTAGCCGGTGAAAACAATCGTCCTTGACGGAGGTCTGATGCCCACGCGGGAGGAGGCTTACGCCTACCTGACCCAGCAGCTGGAGCTGCCGGACTTCTGCGGCAAGAATCTGGACGCCCTCTACGATGCGCTCACCGCAGAAACCGCCGTCCCCACCCGTCTGGTTGTCTGCCGCCGGGAGCAGCTGGAGCAGTGGAGCTACGGCGCGTCCCTGCTGGAGACGATGACGGACGCCGCACGGGAAAACCCGAACCTGCAAGTGATCTTTGACAGCGGCGCGGACACAGCTTTTTATATCTGACAGGGGTCCTGCCCGGCGCAAATGCAGTGCGCCGGGCGTTTTTTTGGCTAAAATGCCCATCACCCCTGGAAAATTACCCGTTACATTAGGTAAACTTGGGCTTGACAATTCCTGCCAGGACAGATAAAATACACCTACAAAATTTAGTTAAAATTTTTTAGCTAAATAAAATGAAATAATTTGACAAAGTGAGGAAACCAACCATGGATTTTGAAAAAGTACGGGGCGTAATCGCCGAGACCCTGACCTGCGATGTGGAAAAAGTGACGGACGGGGCCCTGCTGGTGGACGACCTGGGGACCGACTCCCTGGCCCTGGTGGAACTGGCAATGGCCATTGAAGAGGCCACCGGCGTCACCGTGGAGGACGACGCCCTGCCCACCCTGAAGACGGTCGGGGACGTAAAAGCATACCTGGAGTCCCACGAGGCTTAAAAAGGAAGGACTTTCATGACCAATCCGGAACTGTTTGAACTGCTGGACCGCTTTGAGCACAGCTCCCTCCAGACGCTGAAGCTCTCCCAGCCCGGCTTTACCCTGGAGCTGGGCCGGAATACCGCCGCCGCGCCCATTGCGGCGCCCGCCCCTGTACCCGTGCCTGCGGTCCAGGAGGATGGCAAGACCATCGACGCCCCCCTGGTGGGGACCTTCTACGCGGCTCCCGGTCCGGGCCAGCCGCCCTTTGCCGCCGCAGGCGGGAAGGTATCCAAAGGGCAGACCGTGTGTCTGATTGAGGCAATGAAGATGATGAGCGAGGTCCCGGCCCCCTGCGACTGCATTATTGAGGAGGTCCTGAAGGCGGACGGCCAGCTGGCCGCTTTCGGCGAACCCCTCTTCCGTTACCGGCCATGCTGAAGCGGGTTCTGATTGCCAACCGGGGCGAAATTGCCCTGCGGATTCTCCGCTCCTGCCGGGAGGCGGGAATCGAGACAGTGGCCGTCTACTCCCAGGCGGACCGGGAGGCCCTGCATGTCCAGATGGCCACCCAGGCGGTGTGCATCGGTCCGGCGCGGGCCGCGGACAGCTATCTCAACCAAACCGCCCTGCTGACGGCGGCCCAGGCGACAGGCTGCGACGGCGTCCATCCCGGCTACGGCTTTCTGTCGGAGAACGCGGACTTCGCAGACGCCTGCGCCCAGGCGGGCCTGACCTTCATCGGCCCTTCCGGGGCGGTCATCCGCCGCGCCGGGGCCAAGTCCGCCGCCCGTACCATAATGCGGGAAGCCGGCGTGCCGGTGTCGCCCGGTTCTGACGGTCCGGTCCGCAGTGAGGCGGAGGCCCTGGCAGCGGCGGAGCGGGTGGGATACCCGGTCATGCTGAAGGCATCCGCCGGCGGCGGCGGACGGGGCATCCGCCGGTGCGCAGGCGCGGAGGAGCTGCCCGCCGCTCTGCGGGAGGCCCAGGCGGAGGCGCTGGCCTGCTTTGGGGACGGGGAGATGTACCTGGAAAAGCTGGCGCTCCATCCCCGGCACATAGAGGTGCAGATTCTGGCGGACCGCCAGGGGAACGTGGTGCATCTGGGGGACCGGGACTGCTCCCTCCAGCGGCGCAGTCAGAAGCTGGTGGAGGAGGCCCCCGCGTGGGGGCTGTCCCCGGAGCTCCGGCAGGAGATGGGGGAGGCCGCTGTCCGGGCGGCGCGGGCCGTGGGCTACGAGAACGCCGGGACGGTGGAATTCCTCCTGGACCCAGACGGGGAACATTTCTATTTTATGGAGATGAACACCCGCGTGCAGGTGGAGCACGGCATCACCGAGCTGGTGACTGGCGTGGACATCATCCGCCAGCAGCTACGGATTGCCTCCGGCCTGCCCCTGGATCTCACGCAGGCGGACATCCGCTGTACCGGTCACGCCATAGAGTGCCGGATCAACGCCGAGGACCCCGCCGGTGGATTCCGGCCCTGTCCCGGACAGACGGAGTTTCTCCACCTGCCCGGCGGGCCGGGGGTACGGGTGGACACAGGTCTGTACAGCGGCTGTCCCCTGCCCCCCTATTACGACTCCCTGGCGGCAAAGGTGATGGCCCACGCCCCCACCCGTCTGGAGGCCATCCGGAAAATGCGCCGGTGCCTGGAGGAGTTTGCTCTGGAGGGCTTCCCCACCACGGCGGAGCTGTGCTACCAGCTGATGCACCACGCCGCCTTTGTCCGGGGCGGCTATGCAACGGACTGCCTGGACGCCCATCTGCCGGAGCTGCTGGATTTTGCCCGCAGCCTGACCGAAAGCGAGGATGAGAACGCATGAGCGGCATATTCGCCAAACGCCGCGCCCGCCTGCTGGCCATGAAAGCCCTGCGGGAGCGGTACGTCCCCCCGGAGGACGCCGTCTCCTGTCCCCAGTGCGGCCAGGACAGCAGCCACCGGGCGGTGGCGCAGAACCTGCACACCTGCCCCCTCTGCGGACACCACTTCCCGGTGGGGGCCTATTACCGCCTGGGCATCACCCTGGACCACGGCTCCTTCCGGGAGCTGTATCCCAAGCTGACCTCCCAGGACCCCCTGTCCTTTCCCGGCTACCGGGAGAAGCTGGAGAACGCCCGGCGGACAACTGGTCTGAACGAGGCCGCCGTCACCGCCGTGGGGACCATCGACGGGCGGCGGTGTGTGGCCGGCGTGCTGGACAGCCGCTTTCTGCTGGGATCCATGAGCGCAGCCGTGGGGGAAAAGCTGACCCTGACCATTGAGTACGCGGAACGCAGCCGCCTGCCCCTCATTCTCTTCTCCGCCAGCGGCGGGGCGCGGATGCAGGAGGGGATTCTGTCCCTGATGCAGATGGCGAAGACCAGCGCGGCCCTGGACCGGCTGGACCGGCGGGGACTGCTGTATATCTCCGTGCTCACCGACCCAACCACCGGCGGCGTCACCGCCAGCTTTGCCTCTCTGGGGGACGTGGTCCTGGCGGAGCCGGGCGCGCTCATCGGCTTTGCTGGACCCCGCGTAATTCAGCAGACCATCGGCGAGACGCTGCCGGAGGGGTTCCAGCGGGCGGAGTTCCAGATGGAGCACGGCTTTGTGGACGCGGTGGTGCCGAGACAGCAGATGCGGGACACCCTCTCCCGCCTGCTGCGCCTGCATGAGAAGGGAGGCGGCTGATGAACAAAGCCCTGACCGCCGCAGAGCGGGTCGCCATTGCCCGGCACCCCCAGCGGCCCAATATATCCGACTATATCTCCGCCCTGTTCACGGATTTCTTTGAACAGCGGGGGGACCGTCTCTCCGGTGAGGACGCCTCGGTTTTAGGCGGGGTCGCCCTCTACCACGGCCGCCCTGTCACGGTCATCGGCACCCGGAAGGGCAAGGATCTGGAGGAAAACCTCCTCTGCCGCTTCGGGATGCCCAACCCGGAGGGATACCGCAAGGCCCTGCGGCTGATGCGGCAGGCGGAGAAGTTCCGCCGCCCGGTAATCACCTTCATCGACACCGGCGGGGCCTATCCCGGCCTGGAGGCGGAGGAGCGGGGACAGGGGGAGGCCATTGCCCGGAATCTGCTGGAGATGAGCCGCCTGCGGGTGCCTGTGGTGAGCATAATCACCGGGGAGGGCAACAGCGGCGGAGCGTTGGCCCTGGGGGTTGCCAACCGGGTGCTGATGCTGGAGAACGCCGTGTACGCCATTCTCTCCCCGGAGGGCTTTGCCGCCATTCTCTGGAAGGACGCCAAGCGCCACGAGGAGGCCAGCGAGCTGATGAAGCTGACGGCGGCGGACCTGCAGGAGCTGGGCGTGGTGGACGAGATCATCCTGGAGCCGGGCGGCGGGGCGCATCTGGCCCGGTCCATCACGTTCCGGCAGGTGGACGAGGCCCTCAGCCGGAATCTGAACCAGCTGTCCAAGGTGAAGAACCTTGCCGCCGCCCGCTATCAGAAATTCAGACAAATGGGGACCGCTGCGCCCCGGAAGGAGAACCCATGAACGGGATAAAAATTCGGGGTACCGGGAGCTGTCTGCCCAGCCGGGTCCTCACCAACGACGATCTGGCCCGGCAGGTGGACACCAGCGACGAGTGGATTACCGCCCGCACCGGCATCCGGGAGCGGCGTATTCTCACTGCGGAGACCCACAGCGGTCTCTGTGCCGGCGCGGCCCGGACGGCTCTGGACCGCGCCGGGCTCTCGCCTGGGGACATCGGGGTGTGCATTGTCGCCACCATGACCCCGGACGCTATCATCCCCAGCGCGGCCTGTACCATGCAGACCGCCCTGGGCCTGCCCCACGACACCCTCTGCTTTGACCTGAACGCCGCCTGCTCCGGCTTCCTCTATGCCCTGCATACAGTGGAATGCCTGCTGGCGGCTTCGCCCCGGAAATACGGCCTGGTCATCGGCTGCGACGTGCTCAGCCGGGTGGTGGACTGGTCTGACCGGAGCGCCTGCATCCTCTTCGGCGACGGCGCGGGCGCGGCGGCGGTGGAGTGGCGGGCGGAGTGGCCCTCCATCGGGGCGACGCTGGGATGCCACGGCAGCAATGAGCTGCTGCGCTGTCCCGGTCCCGGCTCAACCGAGGAACAGTATCTGTCCATGGAGGGACAGCGGGTCTTCAAATTCGCCCTGGAGGCGGTCCCCTGGTGCATGGACCGGACGCTGGAGCGGCACGGCCTCACCCCGGCGGATGTGGATTTCTTTGTCTTCCACCAGGCCAATGCCCGTATTATCGACCTGGTTGCCAAAAAATACGGGATACCGCCGGAAAAATACTGCAAAAATATTGACCGCCGGGGCAACACCTCCGCCGCCAGCATCCCCATCGTACTCAGCGAGATGGAGGAGGCGGGCCGCCTGCCGCCGGGAAGCCGTGCGCTGTTGGTGGGCTTCGGCGGCGGGCTGACCTGGGGCGGCGCGCTGATCGAAATGGCATAGAAAGGGAATGTATGAAACGACTGAATGAATTGCTGGGGACCCGGCTCCCCATTATCCAGGGCGGTATGGCCAATATCGCAGGCGGAGCCTTTGCCGCCGCCTGCTCCAACGCAGGTGCGCTGGGCGTCATCGCCGCCGGAGGAATGCGCACCCCCGATGCGCTGCGGGAGCAGATCCGCATCTGCCGGGAGCGAACCGATCAGCCCTTTGGCGTCAATCTGATGCTGATGAACCCCATTGCCGGAGAACTGGCCCAGGTGATTGCCCAGGAGCGGGTGGCGGTTGTCACCACCGGCGCGGGCAATCCCGGCCAGTACATCCCCGCCTGGAAGGACGCCGGAATCAAAGTGATCCCCGTGGTGGCGGCGGCGGTTCTGGCCAAACGCCTGGAGCGGGCGGGCATTGACGCCGTGATTGCCGAGGGAACCGAATCCGGCGGACACGTGGGGGAGATGACCACCATGGCCCTGGTCCCCCAGGTGGCGGACGCGGTGGACCTGCCGGTGGTCGCCGCCGGAGGCATCGCCGACGGACGGCAGATGGCGGCGGCTTTTGCCCTGGGTGCCTGCGGGGTCCAGGTGGGCACCTGCCTGCTGGTCAGTCAGGAGTGTCCCATCCACGAGAACTACAAACAGGCTCTGCTCAAGGCCAAGGACAGCGACACCACCGTGACGGGCCGTTCCATCGGCGGGCCGGTGCGGGTGCTGAAAAACAAGATGGCGCGGGAATATCTGGCCCTGGAGAAGCGGGGGGCCAGCCTGGAGGAGCTGGAGAAAGTAACCCTGGGCGGACTGCGCCGGGCGGTGTTGGAGGGCGATGTGGACACCGGCAGCGTCATGTGCGGGCAGGTGGCCGGAATGCTCCACGAAATCCGTCCTGTGAAAGAGATTCTGGAGGAGCTGTGGACCCAGGGACAGGCGGTATGGAGGGCTTTGGGATGAAACTGGGCTTTCTGTACGCCGGACAGGGCAGCCAGCATCCGGGCATGGGTGCGGACCTCTACAACGCATACCCCGCGTTCCGTGCAGTGATGGACGGCGCGGAGGTGGATTTTGACCTGAAGGAAGTCTGCTTCACCGACGCTCAAAACTGCATCAACCAGACCCGTTACACCCAGCCCTGTATGGTGGCCTTTGCCGCCGGACTGACGGCAGCGCTCCGGGAAAAGGGGATTGTCCCCGCTGCGGCGGCTGGGCTGAGCCTGGGGGAGTATTCCGCCCTCCATGCCGCCGGTGTGTTCGACGCCCAAACTGCCATCCGCACCGCGGCTTTCCGGGGCCGGGCCATGGAGCAGGCCGCCCAGGGTATCGACAGCCGCATGATTGCCGTGCTGGGCCTGGACCGGGAGCCGCTGGCCGAAGCCTGCGCAGAGGCGTCCGCCCTGGGCGTGGCGGTTATCGCCAACTACAACTGTCCCGGCCAGCTGGTAATCGGCGGGGAGGCGGCGGCAGTGGAGCGGGCCGCCGCGCTGGCAAAGGAGCGGGGCGCCAAACGCTGTATCCCCCTGAAGGTCAGCGGACCCTTCCACACCCCCCTGATGGCCCCCGCCGGGAAGGAGCTGGAGGCATATTTCAAGGACATCCCCTTCGCCCCGCCTGCAATTCCCGTGATTTTCAACTGCCTGGGCCGGACCGGTACAGACCCCATCCCTGCGCTGCTGGTCCGGCAGGTGCAGAGCAGCGTCTATATGGAGGATAGCATCCGCGCTATGGCGGACATGGATGTGGACGCCATCATTGAGATCGGACCGGGCAAGGCTCTCAGCGGCTTTGTCCGCAAGACCGCGCCGGAGATGCCGGTGTACGCGGTGGAGACGGTTCCGGATGCGGAGGGCCTGCCGGACTGGCTGGCCGGACAGAGATAAGGAGGAGACGCCATGAACTTGCAAGGAAAGACCGCCATTGTCACCGGCGGAGGCCGGGGAATCGGACGGGCGGTATGCCTGGAGCTGGCGCGGGGCGGCGCGGATATCGTGCTCTGCTACGCAGGCGGCGAGGCCACGGCCCGGCAGACTGCCGGCGCCTGCGAGGCCCTGGGGGTCCGGGCGGCAGCGGTGCGGTGCGACGTGTCGGAGCCGGGACAGGTGGCCCGGCTGGCGGAGACCGCCCTCCATGAGTTTGGCCGGATCGACATTCTGGTCAACAACGCGGGCATCACCCGCGACGGCCTGCTGATGAGCATGAAGGAGGAGGACTTCGACCAGGTGCTGGCCACCAACCTCAAGGGGACGTTTTTGTGTATGAAGGCGGTCTCCCGGCAGATGGTGAAGCAGCGGTATGGCCGGATTGTGAACCTCAGCTCTGTTGTCGGACTGCGGGGCAACGGGGGTCAGGTCAACTACGCCGCCAGCAAGGCCGGAGTGGTGGGGATGACCAAATCCGCCGCCAAGGAGCTGGCCGGACGGAACATCACCGTCAACGCCATTGCGCCGGGGTTCATCGACACGGACATGACCGCCGCCATGCCGGAGAAGGCCAGAGACGCTATGCTGACCGCCATTCCAATGGGAAAGCTGGGCGCGGCGGAGGATGTGGCGAAGGCCGCCGCCTTTCTCGCCAGCGACGATGCCGCCTATATCACCGGACAGGTGCTGTGCGTGGACGGCGGCATGGCAATGTAATTAGGAGATGTATATGAGTAAAAGAAGAGTTGTCATCACCGGCCTGGGCGCAGTGACGCCCCTGGGACTGACGGTCCCGGACAGCTGGCAGGCCGTGTGGGAGGGCGTGTGCGGCATCGGGCCGATCACCCAGTACGACGCCGCCGGAAAAAAAGTGACCCTGGCGGCGGAGGTCAAGGGCTTTGACCCCACCCGGTATTTCACCCCCATGGAGGCCAAGCACATGGGCCGCTTTACCCAGCTGGCCCTGGCCGCCGCCAAAGAAGCTCTGGCGGACAGCGCCATTGTTCCAGAGGGCCTGGACCTGGACCGCTGCGGCGTGATTGTCTCCAGCGGCATCGGCGGACAGGCCATTACGGAGACGGAGTGCCTCAAGGGCGCAGAGCAGAACTGGAACCGGGTCTCCCCCTACTATATCCCCACCGCCATCTGCAACATGGCCGCCGGTCAGATTGCCATTCACGCCGGGTTCCGGGGGATGTGTTCCTGCCCTGTCACCGCCTGCGCCGGCGGCGCCAACGCCGTGGGCGACGCCTTCCGGTACATCCGGGACGGCTACGCCGACTGTATGCTCTGCGGCGGCACGGAGTCCAGCATCACCCCCCTCTCCGTGGGCGGCTTTACCTCCATGAAAGCCCTCAGCCAGGCCAAAGACCCCAGCCGGGCCTCCATCCCCTTTGACAAGGAGCGCAGCGGCTTCGTCATGGGGGAGGGCGCGGGCATCCTTCTCCTGGAGGAGCTGGACCACGCTCTGGCCCGTAACGCTAAAATCTACGCGGAATTTGTGGGCTACGGCGCGTCCTGCGACGCCTACCACATGACCGCCCCCCGTCCCGACGGCAGCGGCGGCGCAAAGGCGATGGCTATGGCTCTGGCGGACGGCGGCGTGGCGCCGGAGGCTGTGGACTACATCAACGCCCACGGCACCTCTACCCCCCTCAACGACGCCGGGGAGACCGCCGCTGTCAAAACCGTCTTCGGCCCCCACGCCCGCCGCCTCCTCATCAGCTCCACCAAGTCCATGACCGGGCATATGCTGGGCGCGGCAGGCGCGGTGGAGGCCATCTTTACCGCCCTGGCTCTCCGGGACGGCCTTGTCCCGGCCACCATCAACTATCAGGTCCCGGACGAAGCCTGCGACCTGGACGTGGCGCCCAACCAGGGCCGGAAGGTCCCGCTGGCCTACGCCCTGTCCAACTCCCTGGGCTTCGGCGGACACAACGCCAGCATCCTGCTGAAGAAATGGGAGGGCGGACAATGAAGCTCAATTCCAATCAGATTGCGGAAATCCTGCCCCACCGCTACCCCTTCGCCCTGGTGGACCGCATCGACGAGTGCGAGCCGGGGGTGCGGGCCAAGGGCGTCAAGTGCGTCAGCGTCAACGAACAGTTCTTCTGCGGCCATTTCCCCCAGGAGCACGTGATGCCCGGCGTGCTGATCCTGGAGGCCATGGCCCAGGTGGGCGCGGTGGCGATTCTCACCTGCCCGGAGGACCGGGGCAAGCTGGTACTGTTCGGCGGGGTGAAAAACGCCCGGTTCAAGCGGAAGGTGGTCCCCGGCGACGTGCTGGAGCTGGAGTGCGTGCTCACCAAACGGCGGGGGCCGGTGGGATTTGGCGTCTGCGCGGCCTATGCGGGCGGTCAGGAGGCGTGTACGGCGGAGCTGACCTTTGCCGTGCAGCAGCCGTAAACTCTTGTCTTTTTCCCGGTTTGCTGGTATACTGAACGGCATCTATGGGAAAAAGAGAGGATTTGTCTATGCTGAAGGATGTCTTTTTTGCTGTGTATACAAAATTCAAGCTCCACTTTTATCAGGAAATCTTCCGCCGCTTCCAGACGCGGGAGGCCAGCCTGACCACCATGGAAACCTTCTGCGTGGAGAGCATCCAGGCCCTGGGCAGCCCGACGGTGAACGAATTCGCCACTTTTATGCGTATCTCCACCCCCAATGCCGCCTATAAGGTGAACAGCCTGGTGGACAAGGGCTATATCCGCAAAATCCGGTCCGAGAAGGACCGGCGGGAATACCACCTGGAGGTCACGCAGAAATATTTGGATTACTACAATATCAGCACCGCCTATATGTCCCAGGTTATGGACCGGATTCTCCAGCGTTTCTCCCCGGAGGAGTGCGCAAAGCTGGAGGAAATGCTGGAGGTCGTCAGCCAGGAGCTGATGCCGGAAATCCGCCTGCCGGGGGTGGGGGATGAGAAATAGTTTGAAATTGTTTTGACAATACCGCTTTTTTCTAGTATACTGTCACAAGCAACGCCGGTTGACACCGGCGGATAAAGGAGTCAATCTATATGTGGTTCGATGAAGCGGTAATTTATCAGATCTATCCCCTGGGGCTGTGCGGCGCACCGAGGGACAACGACGGCGTCCAGGCCCACAGAATCCTCCGCGTGCTGGACTGGATTGAGCATATCAAAGAAACCGGGGCCGATACGGTACTCTTCAACCCCCTGTTCCAGAGCGACCGGCACGGCTACGACACCAGGGACTACTATACAGTGGACTGCCGGCTGGGAACAAACGAGGACTTCAAGCGGGTATGCGGCGCGCTCCACGACGCCGGACTGCGGGTGATGCTGGACGGCGTGTTCAACCACGTGGGCCGGGGATTCTGGGCTTTCCAGGACGTCCAGGAGAAGAAGTGGGACAGCCCCTATAAGGACTGGTTCCACATCAGCTTCGACGGCAACACCGGCTATAACGACGGCTTCTGGTACGAGGCCTGGGAGGGCCACCATGAGCTGGTCAAACTCAACCTGAACCACCCCGACGTTATCCGCCATCAGTTCGAGGCCATCCGGGCGTGGGTGGAGCAGTTCGATATCGACGGCCTGCGGCTGGACGTGGCCTACTGCCTCAGCCCCGACTATCTCCGCCGCCTGCGGGGCTTTGCCAACTCGGTCAAGCCGGACTTCGTGCTCATGGGCGAAACCCTCCACGGCGATTACAACCGGTGGATGGGGCCGGAGCTCTGCCACTCTGTCACCAACTATGAGTGTTACAAGGGCCTTTGGTCCAGCTTCAACTCCATGAACCTCTTTGAGATCGGCCACAGCCTGGCCCGGCAGTTCGGACCGGAAAACTGGACCCTCTACAAAGGACAACACCTGCTCAGCTTCCTGGACAACCACGACGTGGAGCGCATTGCCAGCCGTCTGGACAACCCGTCCCACCTCCTGCCCGCCTACGGCCTGCTGTTCGGAATGCCCGGCGTACCGGCGGTGTACTACGGCAGCGAGTGGGGCATCGAGGGCCGGAAGGCCGACGGGGACGACGCGCTGCGGCCTGCAATCGAGAAGCCGGAGCGGAACGAGCTGACGGAGCAGATCGCCAAAATGGCGGAGGCCCACAGGCACAGCCATGCCCTCTGCTATGGCGCATACCGCAATGTGGTACTGACCAACCGGCAGATCATCTTTGAGCGGGCCGCGGAGGGCGAGCGGGTACTGGTGGCGGTGAACGCCGACAGCGCCCCCTATACCGCCCACTTCGACGCCGGGTGCGGCATGGCCGAGGAGCTGATTACCGGCAAGCCCCACGACTTCGGCGGCGGCAGCGAGCTGCCCCCCTACAGCGCCGCTTTCTGGAAAATGGAGCGGTGAGGGAGAACCGCTGCCGGATTTCTATAGAAAACTTGAACCGCCGGGGAGACGCGACTCTCCGGCGGTTCAAAATTTTAACCGGATGGATGAAACGGTCATAGGGAACCGGGGACGGTTTGCATTTCCAATATTTTCCGTTCCTCCGGACGGAAATTTTTCTCTTGCTTATTCCAGCATGTTACGGTATAATATTTGATACATATTATGTGTGTACGGCCCCCTGTGCCGTACATTAACAGAATGAATAGAAAGGGTGCTTGCTCATTATGCGAAAAAGTATCAAAAGAACCGTCGCCATCCGTGTGGCAGCTGCGCTTTTTTCCATCATGCTCTTCAGCTTTGTAACGACCTTCAACATCTTCAGAATTCAGGGGTTGGAGGCCGTCAGTGCGCAGGCCAACAGCCTTCTGGACCGCTCCAACAAAGCGGAGGCCGCCCACTATAAATGGGCCTCCGGCCTGAGCAACGCGCTTTATGCCAATATGGAGTTCACCGGCAGTATTGATCCCACCTCCTGTATCCTGGGCCAGTGGCTCTATGGCGAAGTCGGTACCGACGACGCCACGGTGCTGAGCCTGCGCTCCCAGATTGAGCCGGTACATAAGGAGATCCATGAGTCCGCAACGTATGTGCTCAACCTGATGAATTCCAACCCGATCCAGGCCAGAGAATACTATCAGACCACCATCCAGGGCAATATCCAGAAGCTGGTGGCGCTGCTGGACCAATTGATTGACCGGAACACCGCCATCAGCGCCGACAGCACCGCCAAGATGCAGCAGACCATCCACATCATGCACCTGACCTGCGCGGTGTGCCTGACCCTGTCCCTTATCTGTCTGATCGGCCTCATCCTCTTTGTCATGAAGGATGTTGTCCGGCCCATCATCCTGATTACCGAACGGAGCAAACCGCTCAAGGAGGGGCATTTGAACCTGGATATCCCCTACCGCTCGGAAAACGAGCTGGGCCAGATGTCCGCTACCCTCCAGCAGTCCATGTCGCACATCTCCGCCTATGTGGAGGATATCAACCGCATTATGGGCCATTTGTCTGAAGGCGATTTTGATGTCAGAACCTCCATCCCCTTCGAGGGCGATTTCCGCTCCATTGAGGACTCTATCGACAGCCTTACCGCTACCCTGTCCAACGCCCTGGGGAACATCACCCAGGCGGAACAGCGGATTTCCGGCAACGCCGAGCAGCTCTCCAGCAGCTCCCAGTCCCTGGCCCAGGGCGCGACCGAGCAGGCCAGCGCCGTGGAGGAGATGTATGCCACCCTGGACGACCTGTCCAGAAGCGCCGGCGAGAATGTGAAGGCTTCCGCCAGAGCGCAGGAGAGCGCCCGCCTCACCGGCGAGCAGGTCCAGCTCAGCAGCGAGCAGATGGACCTCATGGTCGCCGCCATGGGCGATATCACCACCGCCTCCCAGGAGATCGGACGGATTCTGTCCACCATTGAAAACATCGCTTTCCAGACCAACATTCTGGCTCTGAACGCGGCGGTGGAGGCGGCCCGTGCCGGCGCGGCGGGCAAGGGCTTCGCCGTGGTGGCGGACGAGGTGCGCAGTCTGGCGTCCCAGTCCGACCAGGCGGCAAAGGCCACCAAGGACCTTATTGAGAATTCTGTCAGCGCAACCACACGGGGCAGCTCCATTGTGGACGAAGTGTCCCAGTCCCTGCGGCGGACCCAGGAGCTGGTGACGCAGTCCAACGCCAGTATGCAGGAGATTGACATGGCTATCCAGAGCGAGGCCCAGGCCATCTCCCAGGTGACGGAGGGCATTGGCCAGATTTCCGCAGTGGTGCAGACCAACTCCGCCAGCAGCGAGGAGTCTGCGGCTGTGAGTACGGAGCTGTTCGATCAGGTCCGTATGCTCCAGGATCAGACCCGCCGCTTCAAGCTCCGGCAGGGAAGACTCTCTTAAACGGATGCAGCAAAATCCGCGCCAGTCCCCATGGACCGGCGCGGTTCTTTTTTACAGCGTATCAAGAGGGGAGGATATGAGGAGATGAAACGGAGGCCGGAGCTGGATTATATGAATGCCGCCGCCTGCCTGCTGGTGATTCTGATCCATGTGCTGTCTGTGGGCATTGTGGCGGCGGACCCCGCCTCCTGGCAGGCGGCGGCCATCTATTTCCCCTGGCGGTTTGCGGCCTTCGTGGTGCCGGCGTTTCTCTATACCGCCGCCGTCAAGCTGGCCGGGCGGGGCGGTTAGGCGTCCTGCCGTTTGTGTCCGTCCATGTGGAGTACCGCAATCTGGTGGGTCATGTTCTCGTGAAGCTCCAGCGCATTGCCGGGATACCGGCGAATCCGGTCCACGGGGTACAGCTCCAGAAACTCGTCCAGGGTGGTCAGAATCTCCAGGCCAATCTTTCCATCCCGGTAGTGCATGGGGACGGTCACTCTGGGCTTGACAGCCTCCGCAACCGCCTTTGCCTCCTGCTTGTCGATCGTATACGTTCCGCCTACGGGCAGCAGCAGCACGTCGCACGGCCCCAGTTTTTCCAGCTGCTCCGCTGTCAGGGGATGGCCCAGGTCGCCCAGATGCGCCACCGTCAGGCCCTCGGACGTAAAGGTCCGGACCGTGTTCCGGCCCCGCAGCGCGCCGCCCTGGCTGTCGTGGAAGGTGTCGATTTCCCGCACGGTGAAGGGGTTGACCTTGCCGGTAGTGAGCGTCACCTCGTCGGCGTAGGCGTGGTCGGAGTGTCCATGGCTGCAATAGACCGCGTCGGCGGTCATGGCGATGTCGGGCAGGCCGGGGATGTCCCGGTACGGGTCCAGCAGCGCCTGAAAACCGTAGCTCTCCAGCACAAAGCAGGAGTGTCCGAGATATGTCAGCTTCATAGAAGATTCCTCCTATCCTTTTTGATATTTGAATTTTCGTTTACGGAGAAAATGCTACCAGCAATTTGTGAACAAATCAAGCAGTCCGCCCTGATTTTTCAAAGTCAGGGCGGACTGTAATCCTTTTTCTTGAAAGAAAAAGGATCAAAAAGAACTTTAACGCGCTCTCAAATCCGCTGCTGGTCCCGGATTTCCGCCAGGGAATGGGTATGGTTCTCTTTACAGTCCCTGGGCAATCATTGCCTCGGAAATTTTCTTGAACGCGGCGATATCGTTTCCGGCAATGAGGTCGTACCCCAGACCGTACTCCTCCGCGGCGGCGGCAGAGGCGTCGTAGATACTGCTCATAATCCCCCGCAGCTTCTCGTCCACCTCCCGGCGGGACCAGCTGTAGCGCAGGCTGTTCTGCACCATCTCCAGGGCGGACACCGCCACGCCGCCGCTGCCCGCCGCCTTAGCTCCGGCGGTCAGAATCTTCGGGCTGAGCCGCAGCAGCTTCAGCGCGTCGGCGGACGCGGGCATGTTGGCCGCCTCCACATAGTAGCGCACGCCGTTGGCCAGAATCAGGACCGCGTCGTCCACGGTGATCTCGTTCTCGGCGGCGCAGGGGATGACGATATCCACCGGCGCTTCCCAGGGCTTTTTTCCGGGGTAAAACGTCACGCCGAATTTCTCCGCGTAAGGCTCCACCCGGTCCAGACCGCTGCTGCGCAGGTCCCGGACAAAGTCGAATTTCTCCTGGGTGACTACGCCGTCGGGGTCGTACACGTACCCGTCGGGACCGGACAGGGTGACGACCCGCCCCCCCAGCTCTGCGGCTTTCCGGCATACGCCCCAGGACATATTGCCGAAACCGGATATGGCGATCCGTTTGCCTGCCAGCTCCTCCCCTTGATGCTCCAGCATCCGGGCCAGGAAGTAGACCGTGCCGAAGCCCGCCGCGGCCTGGCGGATTTTACTGCCGCCGTAGGTCAGGCCCTTACCGGTGAGCGCGCTGCTCTCCGCCCGGCCCGTCACCCGCTTGTACGCGCCGTACAGATAGCCGATCTCCCGCACGCCCACGCCGATATCGCCGGCGGGCACGTCGGTATCCGAGCCGATATAGCGGTAGAGGTTGAACATAAAGCTCTGGCAGAAGCGCATGATCTCCCGGTTGGACCGGCCCCGCGGGTCGAAGTCCGCGCCGCCCGCCGCGCCGCCGATGGGCAGGCCGGTGAGGGCGTTTTTATAGGTCTGCTCAAAGCCCAGGAATTTGACCACCGAGGCGGTTACAGACGGGTGGAACCGCAGGCCGCCTTTATAGGGGCCGATAGCGCTGCTGAACTGCACCCGGTAGCCGTGGTTGGTGTGGGTGGCGCCCTGGTCGTCCTGCCAGGGGACCAGAAAGGAAAACATCCGCTCCGGCTCCACCATCCGGCTGAGCACGTCCAGCCGCTCATATTCCGGCCTGTCCACGGCGGGGGCGATCATATCCAGCCATGCCCGGACGCACTGCAAATACTCCGGTTCGTTGGGGTAGAGGCGTTCCAGCCGCTCCAGCACGCGGGCGATATACTCGTTCATACTGCCGCCCCCTTACACCACGCCGTAGGCCAGCATGGAATCCGCCACCTTCAGGAAGCCCGCAATATTCGCACCCGCCGCCAGGTTGCCCGGCATTCCGAACCGCGCGGCGGCGTCGGAGGCATTGCGGTACAGGTCGGTCATAATGCGCTTGAGGTGGTCGTCCACCTCCTCAAAGCTCCAATAGAAGCGCATGGAGTTCTGGCTCATCTCCAGGGCGGAGGTGGCCACGCCCCCGGCGTTGGCGGCTTTGGCAGGGGCAAACAGGACGCCCGCCGCCTGGAGCGCGTCCACCGCCTCCGGGGTGCAGGGCATGTTGGCTCCCTCGGCCACGGCAAAGCAGCCGTTGGCAATCAGGGTTTTGGCGGCCTGCCCGTCCAGCTCGTTCTGGGTGGCGCAGGGCAGGGCGATGCCGCAGGGGATGGTCCAGATGCCGGCGCAGCCGGTGTGGTACTCCGCTTCAGGGTGGGTCTCCACATAGGCGCTGATGCGTCTGCGCTCCACCTCTTTCAGCTGCTTGATGAGGGGCAGGTCGATGCCGTTTTTATCGTAGACATATCCGCCGGAATCGGACATGGCAACCACCTTCGCGCCGAAGGCGGCGGCTTTCTCACAGGCGTAGATGGCCACGTTGCCGGAGCCGGAGACGGCAACCGTTGCGCCGTCAAAGCTCCTTCCGTTATCCCGCAGCATGTTGTCCGTGAAATAGCACAGGCCGTAGCCGGTGGCCTCCGTGCGGGCCAGACTGCCGCCGTAGGTCAGGCCCTTGCCGGTGAGCACGCCGGTGAACTCGTTGGCAAGGCGTTTGTACTGGCCGAAGAGGTAGCCGATCTCCCGGCCTCCCACGCCGATGTCGCCGGCGGGTACGTCGGTATCCGGCCCGATATATTTGAACAGCTCCGTCATAAAGCTCTGGCAGAAGCGCATGACCTCGTTCTCGCTCTTGCCCTTGGGGTCGAAGTCGCTGCCGCCCTTGCCGCCGCCGATGGGCAGACCGGTGAGGCTGTTTTTGAAAATCTGCTCAAAGCCCAGGAATTTGATAATGCCCTCGTAGACGGAGGGATGGAATCGCAGACCGCCCTTATAGGGTCCGATGGCGCTGCTGAACTGCACCCGGAACCCCCGGTTGACGTGAACGTTCCCCTGGTCGTCCTCCCAGGGGACGCGGAACTTGATAATCCGCTCCGGCTCCACCAGGCAGTCCATCACGCCCTCGCGGATATATGCAGGGTGCGCGTCCACCACCGGGGACAGGGACGCCAGCACCTCGCTGACGGCCTGGTGAAATTCCGGCTCCGCCGGGTTGCGCTTCACAACGCGCTCCATAAGCTGGCGCAGGTATTCGTTGGAAATGCTCATGCTGATTGCCTCCAAACTTGCAAATTGCTCTCTTTCGGTTTAACCGGCTAAAGTGTAGCACAGAGCTTTTGTCCACGTCAACTGTTTTTTGCCAATGTGCGAGAATTTTGGTCCTTTCAATAAAAAATCATACAGTATGGCAAAATCTTTCATGAAATAATGCAGGCGCGGCCCTGGGGAAGCCCTACAGAATATTTTTGATACTGACGCTCTGCGTCTCCGCCAGCAGATGCATTTGCTCCTTCAGCTGTGCCAGCATGAGGTGGAAATCGGCGTCGTCCTTCTGGCTGCATACGGCCCGCGCACCGGCAAAGAGGGACTCCGCCTCGTCCAGATCGCTGTGGTTCATGATGGTATGAAAAAAACGCTGGCTGCTGTCCCAGTCGTCGTAGACCGTGCGCAGCCGGGCTTCCGCCTCGCTCCAGTTCTCCTCCATGGCCGCCGTGTCGGTGTGCTCCAGCAGGGCAATCCAGTGGTTGGTCCGCTGCCGGACATAGTGGCCCGTCCAGAGGGAAAAGGCCAGAATCAGGGCCAGAAGCCCGGCGGGAATATAGAATGCTTTCACGCTGCCTCCTCCTTTGCTACACAGACCACGGCTCCCGCCTCATCCACCGTCATAAGAAAGACCTGCCGGGGCGAGGTAAGGCGGCGGGATTTGAGCTGCTTGTCCAGCCAGTTCTGGTCGTAGCCGCTGCCCTCCAGGTTGCGGGAGAGCACGTGGCCGTCGTTGATGAGCAGTACCGGCAGGGTGACGTCGTCCTGCACATCGTAGTTCAGCGTCTGGGGGGTGACGGGGCTGTCCTTGGTGTAGGCGAGGATGGACACCTGCCCGCTGGTCTCCAGGATCGCGTATTTCACCGCGCTGAGGTCGGAGTACCCCTGACAGCGCAGCTGTTCAAACAGCTCGTCCACGGTGAAGCGGTTGCGGGCCATATTCTGCTGCAGGACCTTCCCCTCCCGGACAATCACCGTCGGGTGGCCGCAGACCAGGCCCCGGAACCGGATGGATTTCAGACTGAAGAAGCTGAGGAGCATGGACAGACACAGCAGCGTAATAATCGGAAAGAGGCCGTTGACCAGGGGGATGCCGAAATCCTGCATCGGTACGGCGGCTAAGTCGGAGATGATGAGGGTGAGGACCAGCTCGCTGGGCTCCAGCTCTCCAATCTGCCGCTTTCCCATCAACCGCAGGCCGACCATGAGGATAAAATAGAGGATTACCGTACGGAAAAATGCGGTGGTCATAGTTCCACATCCTTTCCGCACCAGTATTTGCAGGTTCTTGGGGAAATATGCGCGCCGCAGGACGGTATGGACTATTTTACCCGCTCAAAAATGTCCTCCAGGCGTATAGTCAGATCGTCAAACAGACTGCATTGGAATTCCTTTGCAATCTCGGCCAGTTCCTTCTCCGGCGTATAGTCCGGCGGGATAAAGTAGACGTCGTGCAGGACAAGCCGTCCGTTATCCTGGATATACTGCTCCACCGTCTTTTCGTTTGGAATGACAATCCAGTATTCCCGGACGCCGCACTGTCCGTAAACGTCCATTTTACGCCCCCGGTCATTCTTGGTTGTGCCGGGCGACAGGACCTCGACAACCAGGTCAGGCGCGCCGTGTACGCCGTTGCTCTTTACCTTGTCGGGGTCGCAGACCACCATAAAGTCGGGAATAAAGTGGTCCACTTCCGTGAGATAGACCGCCTCGCCGTCCCCAAAGGGTTCGCACTTTTTCCCCCTCAGATAGGACCAAAAAATTCCATAGATATCCCCCGCAATGCGGTTATGATTGCTGGCGGCAGGGGACATTGCCACAACTTTTCCATTGATCAGCTCCTCACGGCAGTCATACGCATACGCTAAATTGGTATTCATTGCGACTCCTCCTTTTTGTAATATTGATTATTATATCACGCCTATAGGAAGATTTCCACCACAATTTCAGGCAGAACCGAAACAAAGAGGACGCCGCAGTACCAGCAGCGCCCCCTGTCCGCAGCTATTGTATTTCCGTCAGCTTCACCGCTTCTCCATCGCATGTCACACCCACTGGCGCCCCTTCCGGCAGGGAGAGCAGCAGATATCCGCTGTCCTTCTTCTGGAAGCGCACAATATCCACCGTCCATTTGCCGTTGTTCAGCACAGGCTCATATCCGAAGCTCCAGGCAAAGCCGTTATAATAGATATACTGCCTGCCGCCGGAGCGGACGAGGTACCAGGTCCTGACAGCGCAGTCCTGCACCGCCTTGCGGGCCGCATCCGGCAGGTCCTCCCTGGATATGTTGACAACAGAATCCCCGGCATCGCCCCCGGCTGTTACGGCAAATCCGCCGCTGACGCCAGTCAGCGCCCCATCCGGGGCCCGCAGGAACAATTTGTAAGTCCCGGCCTTTGCCGGAGGCCCAACGGTAAAATCCGCGGCGCAGCGCAGCGGCTCACCTGGCTGCCGCCGGTTGTTCACGGACCAATAGGCTGTGTCCGTTTGCCCGTCCTTTGCGAAAAAAACCTGCATTTTGTTTCCTGTTTCCGCAGAAATATCATACCAGATTTTGTCCCCATCGGACAATGTGTATTCCCCCAGGCAGATGCTCTCTCCAGCCGCTACGGTTTTCAAATCAATAGGACTGGCTGCAGCCTCGCTGTCCTCCCGCTCATCCGCATCGAAACTATCATCAAAAAGCTCCTTGATTTCGCTTTCCGTCAGATAACCCACGCTTTGAATACCGCCATCCGCATTCCGGACAACCTTGACCGCCGCCGTACCTTTGGGATTCGTCTGGAGGGTGACAAGGGATGTATCTGTCCGGAAATCCACAAAAATCCGTGTCAGCTGCCCCTGGTAATAATAACTCGTGCCGCTTTTGGTGATGCCGTACGCCTTGTATTCCTCCAGCCGCTGTTTTTCCCGGTCCGCCTTGATGTTGTCCGTCTCCTGCTGCGCCCAGTCCGAGCCGGAGGCGTCGGCGATGATGGAGGAAAAAGCAAGCTCGCCGTCCGCTATGGCTCTGGCCGCCCAGGCGTCCTGGCTGGCTTTGCTCATTCTGTTCACCAGGACGGAGAAGAAGGCGAAATTACCGTCCGCGTACGCTTTTTCCGCAAACACGGTAAACAGCGGGCTGTTCTGGGAGATACAGTTTACACTTGCGCCGAAATACGCGATTTCATTGTCCGCATAGAACTGATCCAGCCACTTGCGCTGTACGCTCTCCTCCAGCATTGCAAACGCCGGCAAAAAACCGGAGAAGTCAGCCTCATTATAGCTCTGCTCCGCCACATCTGCGGCGCTGCTGTTCCCTATGTTTCTGACCCTGGTCACAAGCGGACGGGTCAGGGGGAAGTCCGTCTGCTCTGCCTTCAGCCGTTCCAGAAGAACAGACAGGGCGCGGCGGATGTCTTGGTCCTTCAGGCCGTCTTTGCAGCCGCTGGTGTACAGGACCGTCATGGTACTGCCGCCGGGCAAAGCAAGCTCTGTGCTCCCGTACGTCTTTTTTGCGTTTTCCGGGACGTTCCAGCCAAGTTCAAACAGGTATGGGGCCTGATAATAGCTCTCCTGGGTGTACCGGAAAGCGGCGGACGGGTCGCCCTTGACCGCGTTGGGAACCGCCGCGTCCGGCCTGGCCTTGGCAGGACCGGTATAGGCCCCCGCCGCCGCCGCGCCCATCAGAAGTAACCCGGCGAGTAAAAACGAAAATAGTGTAACCAGTTTAGAACTTTTCTTGTATTTCATAATAGCGCCTAACCTTTCTTTTAATAACGCCCCGCTCTCGTTGAGGGGGATGGAACCGGCAGAATCCTCATAGCGTCCCCCGGCCCCCATAGCCCGCAGCAGCATATCGCCGTAATCTCTGCGCTGATGCGGCTCCAAATCCCGGATGACCGCCTCGTCACAGGCCAGCTCGCAGGCCCGGCTGACCTCCCGCTCCATCAGCCACACCAGGGGGTTGAACCAGTGCAGGCAGACCGTCAGCTGTACCAGCCACTTATAGAGCAGGTCCCGCCGCCGGTAGTGGGTCAGCTCATGGCGCAGGGTGTACTGGAAATCAGCCTCCGGCAAACCGGCGTCCGGCAGGATGACACAGGGCCTGCAAAGCCCCAGCAGCATGGGAGAGGACGCCAACGGGTTTTCGTACAGCTCCACGGGGCGGTTTATACCAAACTGCCCGCACAGCTCGCCCAGCCGCTCCAGCAGCAAAATGTCCGAAACCCCAGTGCATCCCGCCCGCATATATCTGCCGAAGCTCTGGTAAATCGTGGCCTTGCGAATCAGCAGCAGCGCCGCTGCGGACAGCCACACCGCCCAGATATTCTGCCCCAGTATTTTGCCAGGCGGCCCGCTCTCGTCCGGCGAAGGCTGGAGCAGCGTCCCGGCGGCAGGAGACAGCGTCTGAAGCTCTGCGCTCTCGTTTGGCACGGGAAGGGCCTCCGTAGCAGGAGCCTCCTGGAAAAGCGTACCCGTCAGGCTAACCTCCGGCGACAGCGGCAGCAGCAGACGGGCAATCACCACCAGCCAGATATAATACTGCCACCGGCGGCTGAATCGCTTCTGCACCAGCGGTCTGGCCAACAGCAGGAGCAGTATCAGCAGCGAGCCGGAAAACGACAGACTCAGAAACACCCTGAAGATGCCGTTCATGGTTGGCTCTCCTCCCAATACTGTTTCAGCTCCTCGTAATCCGCCGGGGAGAGCAGTTCCCCCTGAATCAGCGTTGCCACCAGCCCCTTTGCGCTGCCCTGATACAGCTTGTTGAGCAGCGTCCGGGCCTGGGCGGTCTGGTAGTCCGCCTGTGTGACCAGGGCGGCGTACTGGTTGCGGCGTCCGATTTTGCTGGTTTTAAGCAGCCCCTTGTCCACCAGTCGGGACAGCAGGGTGATGACAGTGTTCTTCTGCCAGGTGCGGCCCGCTTTGGCGAGTTCCTCCATAATCTGGGCGTACAGGGCGGTCCCGCCGCTAGCCCAGACGATTTTCATCAGTTCCAGCTCGGAATCAGAAATTTGTTGGGTTGCCATATGCGTTCCTCCTTTGACGACGTTTTGTAGGCCTAAATTAAGAATAACACATTGTAGGCCAAAAGTCAAGGGTTATTTTCCAGCCCGCCCGGCCTGTTGAAAAAGTAGAGTTTTCTTTATCCAGTGCGGCTTGTCCTTTCCGCTTCGCCCAATACTCACGCTCGGTAACTCGGTTCTTGCTCCCATGCAATAAGTCAATCTGATAGAGGTTTTCCCGGTGGCACATCTCCATGACTTCTTTGGTTCTTGCCGTATTTCAGATTGGAGCGCATACACGCTATGGCGAAATCCTCCCCGCCGCAATTAAGGGAAGCTATACGGTAATCGTCACGGAGAACAAGCCGCCCGTTCCCGTCCAGTGTGGGCTTCATGGTAAACTCGTCATGCTCAAAGGTTAGGTAACTGCTCGGCAGCTCCATAGCCGGCATTTTTAGAGCTGATATGTTTGAATGTTGCCAACGGCTTCACTTACTTTCTGCAAGACTTCAAACGGCAAGCCCGGATATGGCGGCTTGTACCTCTTGGGAGAGGGTGTTATAGGGTGCGCCGTACTTGTTCAGACAGCGGGCAATCTGATTCAAGTTGCCGCCGATTTTCCCGTACTCGGCTGTACAAGATTCCCGCAGGACAAATTGAGCGATTAGCGAAATTTGGTACTGTGGTAGAATCTTGCTCTAAGAAAGTGGCGGCTTCCCCTGTGTGGGCTTCCGCTGATACCCTCGACGGAGAGGGCGGGGCTTCTGCCAACTTTGCGGCGGTATTCTTCCCTCTAATACCTACAAACCAGCAAAATGCAAAATGGACGTTGATTTGCAGAAATTCCCCCTCATTACCTACAACACCACACAAACTCGAATAGGCGGAAATTTGTGAAAATTTCTTCTCGCCCGCCCTCCACGGACAACCTGCGGATTTGCCAAACGGGAGAGGGAAATTCTTTTTATCCCCCTTTGCACGGCATAATACTGGCGATTTCTGAAAATGCCAAAAATGGGCGCAAAAAAACAGGAAACCTT
>Ga0137308_100713_pt1 | contig 46675 bp, 42 predicted proteins | sample Inofrocosms_June_FD_97181 | JGI IMG/M metagenome (GOLD analysis project Ga0137308, IMG submission 97181) | Mouse cecal microbial communities from Vienna, Austria - N-Acetylneuraminic and N-Acetylglucosamine D2O microcosms_June | ecosystem: Host-associated > Mammals > Digestive system > Large...
AGTTTGTCAATATAAATTATTAGATTTCTTGTAATATATACATTGATTTTTGTATCTACATATGTTACATTATTCTAAAAGGAGGTTGTGAAATGAGATTAGGCGAATATTTTGAGATTGGAAAGCGAATGAAACAAGCCCGAACTAACGCAGGAATTAACCAACGTGATATGTCTTCAAGACTTTCTTTGACCAATTCCTCATATTCTAATTATGAAAACGGATATAGTGAACCGCCAGTCGAAACAATATTAAAATTTTGTGATACACTTGGAATTACTTTAAATGATTTGTTGGAAATAAAGATTACTTCAAATAAATCTGCTACTGTAAATACTTTTGCTGATTTTTTTTCTATTCTGATAGATTTAGACCGTAGGGGGTTGCAAATAAAAGGAAACACTACCTATTCACAAGAAGATAATCAACTAACTGCTCATTTGACATTAGATATACCCAATGCACAGATTGCAACCTTTATTCCCGACTGGAACAAAGTAAATCAAGCATTAATTTTCGGTAAAATGGATAAAGAAGAATATGATATGTGGCTAGAAGATACTTTGAAATTATTTAATGTGCCGATTGACGAATACATCTGATTGATATACACTCAATCCAATTACTTTTTGCAAAAAACAAAGGAGATTTGCATGAATATTGACCTTACGAAAACCCAACAATATCTTGAATGGCTCAAAAACAAACTATACCTAAACGCTATTGCACCATCTGCTAAAAATCGTATTGTATATAGAGGACAAGTATATCGTTGCAACTTAGGTGTTGGCATTGGTAGTGAGGAATGCAAAGAGTGACCTTGTGTGGTTCTCCAATATAATTCAGCTAACAGAACATCACCTAATACACTGGTTGCACCTATAACGCATACCACCTCTACGCTTCCTATCGTTGTACCGATTGCAGAGAAAAAAGATTCCTCCGGCAAACTCATACTTGATGGAAATGTTCTTCTGGGAAATATTACATGCGTAAGCAAAGCAAGACTTAGCGATTATATTACCGACCTTTCCGCTGATGAAATGAAAGCTGTTGATAAAGCCATTTCTTTATCGCTTGGTATAAACCACCATTATCAGACATTGCAAAATATGTATGATGACAAACTACAATATATTGAAAAGCTGAAAAGCAATCGTACCTTGCAACAAGCTGATTTGGATTCAAAACAACAACAGCTTGATAAATTCCAAGAATTGCTTGATACCTATCATTTTTCAGATATTCAAAATTTAGCAGATTTTTTAAAAAAATCTCAAAAAGAAATGTAGACAAATTTAGATTTTCATGCTAGTATAAAAGTACAAGAAAGGTGTTCACGAGTGGAACATCAATATAGTATTTCAAACAAGGGAACTACGAGCGAGTTCCCTTTATTTTATCTATACATAATTTTTCTTCTTCAACATAAAATACTATTACAATTCTTCTTTGGACGTGTGCCAAAGAATTTATTGTAATTAAGCAAAGGGAGTCACGAGCGGACTCCCTATATATTTACAATTTCTTAACTATATTATCTATAGCCTTTAAGCATTCACTTATTTTGTCAGCATTAACCTTAACCTCTGCATCATATACCGAATAATTTCCTTGTTTCATCGAAGAAAGCAAACGCCCCAAATGTGCGCACACAACTCCAGCTGTATTAAAGTCGCGTAATGGTATTGAATAATACTCTCTAAATTTATCCTTATTATTTATTTGAACAGTGGAGGGTACAAAATAGTCAGTGTTTTTTACATATATGTCATACAACGCGGATGCTGTAGCATCTGATAATGCGGCAAATGCTTTCGCTGGACCATCAAATTGAGTTAATCGATTACCTATTAGTAAATGTATTTTAGGAACACTAACACCTTGCTTTTTTGCAACCTCTGCAAATGTCCAAGAACCATAGATTGGATGTAACGGATTTGTTCCATGCAAAAGCGCTACCATCGCTGAAGCTGCCGTTTTTGATGAATCATCTGCATTAATTGGTGTTAATAATCTATTTACAGCGACAACTGCCATTTGCGTGTAAATACTAAAACTTGGATTAGTATCAACAAAAACCATCCAATTATCTTCGTTATCAGCAAGATCAGCAACAAAATTTTTAAATATTTCTATTACCCATTTCCAAGGCTGAGCTGCTGGTGTTAATGCTTTAGCAGAAGCTGCCTCATTAATAGCAGGTGCCATTGGTTCCATATTTCCATCTCCGCATAATAAATACAAATTATTAGGCGCACCTTTGTTATAGTCGTTCACATGAACAAGAAAATCATGTGGATTAGGCAGCTTTGCACCACGTCCATTTGTTATTACTGTACTTACATAACCAACAACAGATTTTGGAACTGCTCTACTACACAATTCAATTACTCTCTCATCTCCTACTGTTCCACCACCTAACAACATCATACTAGAATTAGATTGAGGACACAAATCTATAACAAGAATTTTTTCATTTGGATGTGTTTCCGCATATCTCATAGATAAATGAAATGAAATCGTACTTTTCCCTACACCGCCTTTATTATTCCATAAAGCATAACTATTAATTAACGGCATTTCTTTCCCTCCTTCGCAAATATTTTAGAGCCAAAATAGAGCCACTTCCATTATATCATAGATTTCAGAGTTTGAAAAAGGGCTTCCCGATTTCTCGGAAAGCCCCATAAAATCCAGCTTTTTACTGATTACTCAATAATCGTAGCCACACGACCAGAACCTACTGTACGTCCACCCTCACGAATAGCAAACGTAAGACCCTGCTCCATAGCAACTGGGTGAATCAGTTCGATTGTCATTTCAATGTTATCGCCAGGCATACACATTTCTGTACCGCTTGGTAATGCGCAGACGCCTGTTACGTCAGTTGTTCTGAAATAGAACTGCGGACGATAGTTATTGAAGAAAGGTGTATGACGGCCACCTTCGTCTTTTGTTAATACGTAAACCTGAGCTGTAAATTTGCGGTGGCATGTTACAGAGCCTGGTTTAGCCAGAACCTGGCCTCTTTCGATCTGGTCACGGTTGATACCACGCAGTAATGCACCGATGTTGTCACCAGCCATAGCTTCGTCTAACTGCTTGCGGAACATTTCGATACCAGTTACGACTGTCTTCTGAACGTCTTCCTTTACACCAAGGATTTCCAGTTCGTCATTCAGATGTAAGGTACCTCTTTCTACTCTACCAGTAGCAACTGTACCACGGCCTGTAATTGTGAATACGTCTTCGACCGGCATTAAGAATGGCTTATCTGTATCACGCTGCGGATCTGGAATGTAGCTGTCTACGGTTTCCATTAATTCCATGATCTTGTCGCCCCATTCGCTCTTCGGATCTTCGAGCGCTTTTAAAGCAGAACCTTTGATGATCGGGCAGCCTTCGAATTCGTATTCTTCTAACTGCTCTGTGATTTCCATTTCTACTAATTCCAATAATTCTTCGTCGTCAACCATGTCACATTTGTTCATGAATACAACGATATAAGGTACACCTACCTGACGGGATAATAAGATGTGCTCTTTTGTCTGAGCCATAACACCGTCAGTAGCAGCTACTACGAGGATCGCGCCGTCCATCTGAGCTGCACCAGTGATCATGTTCTTTACGTAGTCAGCATGTCCAGGACAGTCAACGTGTGCATAGTGTCTGTTCGCTGTTTCGTACTCAACGTGAGCAGTAGAGATTGTGATACCTCTTTCTCTCTCTTCTGGAGCCTTATCAATATTAGCGAAATCTACAGCGGCATTTCCTTCTACTCTTTCAGAAAGTACTTTTGTGATCGCTGCTGTTAAGGTTGTTTTACCATGATCTACGTGACCGATGGTACCGATATTACAATGTGGTTTTGTTCGTTCAAATTTAGCCTTTGCCATGTTGAAACGTCCTCCTTTAAAAATGTTACCCGATGGGCTGTGTTTATAATATACTATCTCGTATTATATGCGAATTTTCCTGTTTTTTCAAGTAAATCCTATACAATTCCTCAATTTATTTTGCCTGAGCACTGATCACTTTTTCCTGTACAGACTTCGGCACCTGTTCATATTTTTCAAAGAACATAGAGTAGTTGCCGCGTCCCTGTGTTCTGGAACGTAAGTCTGTGGAATAGCCGAACATCTCGGCAAGCGGTACAAATGCACGTACGATCTTGCCGCCGCCAAGGTCATCCATACCTTCGATCCGACCACGGCGTGAGTTTAAGTCACCGATGACATCACCCATATATTCTTCCGGCATCGTTACTTCTACCTTCATAATCGGCTCTAAGACTGCCGGAGCTGCCTTTGCCATTGCTTCCTTGAAGCACATGGAACCAGCAATGTGGAATGCCATTTCGGATGAATCGACTTCATGGTAAGAACCATCGTAAACAGTTGCATGAATGCCAAGTACAGGGAATCCGGCAAGGATACCTGCCTGGGATGCTTCCTTGATACCAGCGCCGACTGCCGGGATATATTCCTTTGGAATCGCACCGCCGACAACCGCGGAATCAAACTTGAATACTTCTTCACCGTTTGCATCCATTGGTTCAAATTTAACTTTACAATGTCCGTACTGTCCACGGCCACCGGACTGTTTTGCATATTTGTATTCCTGGTCAACAGGCTTTGTAAATGTTTCTTTGTAAGCAACCTGCGGAGCGCCTACGTTTGCTTCTACTTTAAATTCACGAAGCAGGCGGTCTACGATAATCTCCAGATGCAGCTCGCCCATACCAGCGATAATCGTCTGCCCTGTTTCTGCGTTTGTATGCGCGCGGAACGTAGGATCTTCTTCTGCAAGCTTGGCAAGCGCCTCGCCCATTTTGCCCTGTCCGGCTTTTGTTTTCGGCTCGATTGCAAGCTCGATAACCGGTTCCGGGAACTCCATTGATTCCAGGATAACTGGATGCTGGTCATCACAGATCGTATCGCCTGTTGTTGTAAGCTTAAAGCCTACTGCCGCAGCGATATCACCGGAATATACCTTGTCCAGCTCTGCTCTCTTGTTCGCGTGCATCTGCAGCAGACGGCCAACACGTTCTTTTTTGTCCTTCGTTGCATTTAATACATAAGAACCAGATTTTAATACGCCTGAATAAACACGGATAAATGCAAGCTTTCCTACGAACGGGTCTGTCATAATCTTAAACGCAAGCGCAGAGAACGGCTCTTCGTCCGAAGAATGTCTCTCTACTTCGTTGCCGTCTAAGTCCACGCCCTTGATCGCAGATACGTCTGTCGGTGCAGGCATGAATTCCAGAATCGCATCCAGAAGCTTCTGAACGCCCTTGTTGCGGTATGCAGAACCGCAGCATACTGGAATCGCTGCACATTCACATGTCGCTTTACGCAGTACTTTCTTTAATTCTTCTACTGACGGCTCTTCGCCTTCCAGATACTGCATCATCAGATCGTCGTCTAATTCGCAGATCTTTTCGATTAACTCTGTGTGATATTCCTCTGCCTGATCCTTCATATCGTCTGGGATCGCAGTAATGGAAATGTCATCGCCTTTGTCATCGTTATAAATATATGCTTCCATCTCGAACAAATCAATGATTCCCTTGAATTCATCCTCTTTGCCGATTGGAATCTGCAAAATAACTGCATTTTTACCCAATCTGGTACGGATCTGGTTCACGGCACCGTAAAAATCTGCACCCAAAATGTCCATTTTGTTAATAAACGCCATTCTTGGTACATTGTAGGTGTCTGCCTGACGCCATACATTTTCTGACTGAGGTTCAACACCACCCTTTGCACAGAAGACGCCGACAGCGCCGTCCAATACTCGGAGTGAACGTTCAACTTCAACTGTAAAATCAACGTGTCCCGGTGTATCAATAATATTAATACGATGCTCTAACGCACCTGGTTTTACTTTGGCATGATCTTCCAAAGTCCAGTGACAGGTTGTAGCGGCTGAAGTAATTGTGATACCTCTTTCCTGCTCCTGTTCCATCCAGTCCATGGTAGCAGTACCTTCATGAGTATCACCAATCTTATAGTTAATACCAGTATAATATAAAATACGCTCGGTCAATGTCGTCTTACCGGCATCGATATGAGCCATAATACCGATATTTCTGGTTCTCTCTAATGGATATTCTCTTCCAGCCAAGATTTTTTCCTCCTAAATTATACTGCAACATGCACATTAGAATCTGTAGTGGGCAAATGCTTTGTTTGCTTCTGCCATCTTGTGCATATCCTCTTTACGCTTCACAGACGCACCGGTATTATTTGCTGCATCCATGATCTCATTTGCCAGCCGGTCTTCCATCTTCTTCTCGGATCTCTTGCGGGAGAACATGGTCATCCAGCGAAGCGCCAACGCCTGACGGCGGTCTGGCCTTACTTCGATCGGCACCTGATACGTAGCGCCGCCGATACGTCTTGCCTTTACTTCAAGCACAGGCATAATATTGTTCATTGCATCCTCAAATACTTCCAGTGCAGGCCGGCCTGTTTTTTCTGCAACCCGGTCAAATGCATGATATACAATTTTCTGTGCAATACCTTTCTTGCCGTCAAGCATGATGTTGTTGATCAGCTTGGTAACGACTGTATTGTTGTAAATTGGATCAGCTAATACTTCTCTTTTCTGAGTATGTCCTTTACGTGGCACGATACTTCCCTCCTTAATCATTTTTGATCTGATCTTTTCAGATTTGTTTCATTTCGATTAATTCAACGGTACTCACATGTTGTGTTACGTGCGGAGTTATTTATGATCTAAAGATATTTATCTAAACGGTTATTCAGTTCGCTTTCAAACGTTCCGAATACAAATAATTCCAACACTAACCTCTTTATGGAGCGCGGCACTGTGGCTGCGCACTTAGATACATGAGTCATATTGCTCCGCTAAAAATCAAAATAAGATTACACAGTTGTTTCCCCTGGCATCTATTTTATTTCTTAGCGTCTTTCGGTCTCTTAGCGCCGTATTTAGAACGTGCCTGACGTCTGTTCGCAACACCTGCTGTATCAAGTGTACCTCTGATGATATGGTATCTTGTACCAGGTAAATCCTTTACTCTGCCGCCGCGGATCAAAACCACACTATGCTCCTGTAAGTTGTGGCCTTCACCCGGAATATAGCTTGTTACTTCGATTCCGTTTGAAAGACGTACTCTGGCAATCTTACGAAGCGCTGAGTTAGGTTTTTTAGGAGTTGCTGTCTTAACAGCAGTACATACACCACGCTTCTGTGGAGAAGCTGTATCGGTTGCTTTCTTCTGCAAGGAATTGTATCCTTTCTGAAGTGCTGGTGCTGTAGACTTCTTTGCCGCTGACTTTCTTCCTTTTCTTACTAACTGGTTAAATGTTGGCATTATTTTCACCTCCTGCATTTTATATGATGTGCGCAACATTATCACACGCTAGAATATTATATATAGAGATTTTCAGATTGTCAAGGAAGATTTCTCTATTTCAGCATATTTCAGCATATTGCACTGTTTCTCACTTATTTTTCCCTTATTTTAGAAAAAAATACCATCGAAAGAGCTTTTCTTTCGTGGTATTTTTTTCATAACTGTCTGTTGCTAATCCAGCAGTGCAAACGCCTCGTCGTCTGTCCTCTCAGGCACCTCTGCGTCGTACGCCGTATCGTCATAAGAGTCATCCTCCATGCCGTCTGCATACGCCCGCATACCTGCTGCATCTGAAAAAACCGGATGATCCGACTCCTGTGGAAGCAGCCCGTCTTCCTCACTGCCTTCCAAAAACAGGTCATCTTCCTCATCGTCTTCTCCGTCCATTGCAAACAATGCCGTATGGCTGTTTGCAGCATCGGCACGCTCTGGTGCGCCTGCTCCCTCATCCATCTCCATAAAATCCTCTTCTCCGAACAACACCTCTTGTTCGTTCACATCGGAATCGAGCTTAATGCTGCGGTAGCGCTTCATGCCAGTACCGGCTGGGATCAGCTTACCGATAATTACGTTCTCCTTTAAGCCGATCAGCGGATCGATCTTGCCTTTGATCGCTGCTTCTGTCAGTACTTTTGTCGTCTCCTGGAAAGAAGCCGCGGATAAGAACGAATTGGTCGCCAGAGAAGCTTTTGTAATACCAAGCAGCACCTGCGCGCCTTCTGCCGGCTCCAGTCCTTCCTTTTCCAGTCTTTCATTTGCATCTTCAAATTCCAGGTTATCTACCAGTGTTCCCGGCAGGAACTCTGAATCTCCGTTGTTTTCAATACGGATCTTCTTTAACATCTGGCGCACAATGACTTCGATATGCTTGTCGTTGATTTCCACACCCTGCAAGCGGTATACTCTCTGCACTTCACGCAGCAGGTAATCCTGCACGGCGCGCACGCCCTTGATCTTTAAAATATCATGCGGATTCACGGAACCTTCTGTCAGCTCGTCACCAGCTTCTAGTACAACCCCGTCCATTACTTTAATGCGGGAACCATACGGGATCAGATATGCCTTGGATTCGCCTGACTCCTGGTTTGTCACGATAATCTCGCGTTTTTTCTTTGTATCTTTAATCGTCGCTACGCCGCCAAACTCGGTAATGATCGCAAGGCCCTTCGGCTTTCTTGCTTCAAAAAGCTCCTCGACACGAGGAAGACCTTGTGTAATATCATCACCGGCAACACCGCCGGAGTGGAACGTACGCATCGTAAGCTGTGTACCCGGCTCACCGATCGACTGCGCCGCGATAATGCCGACTGCTTCCCCGACTTGTACGGACTGTCCGGTCGCCATATTCGTGCCATAGCATTTCGCACAGACACCGTCCAGCGAGCGGCAGGTTAAAATAGTACGGATCTTTAACTTCGTAATCGGCTGTCCGTCTTTGTCCACGCCGATCTTCATAATCTTTTCTGCGCGCCTTGGCGTAATCATATGATTTGCCTTTACAAGCACATTGCCGTCCTTATCGCACACCGTCTCACAGGAGAAGCGCCCTGTCAGGCGTTCCTGCAATCCTTCGATCTCTTCCTTGCCGTCTGCAAACTCCGTCACTACCATACCAGGAATCTCACGGTCTTTTCCTTCGTTGCAGTCTAATTCCCGTACGATCAGCTCCTGTGAGACGTCTACGAGACGCCTTGTCAGATATCCAGAGTCCGCGGTACGCAGCGCGGTATCCGACATTCCTTTTCTTGCTCCATGCGCGGACATAAAGTACTCCAGTACGTCAAGCCCTTCACGGAAGTTGGACTTGATCGGCATCTCGATCGTACGTCCAGTCGTATCCGCCATCAGCCCTCGCATACCCGCAAGCTGCTTGATCTGCTTATCCGAACCACGGGCACCGGAATCTGCCATCATGAAAATATTGTTATATTTATCAAGCCCGGACAACAGCGCCTGTGTCAGCTCGTCATCCGTCTCCTTCCATACTTCTACAACTTCTTTGTAACGCTCTTCTTCTGTAATTAAACCACGCTTATACTGCTTGGTAATCCTATCCACCGTGTTCTGCGCTTCGTTAATCAGCTCCGGCTTCCGCGGCGGGACGGTCATATCGGAAATAGATACGGTCATCGCTGCCCTAGTCGAGTACTTATAGCCCATCGACTTGATATCATCCAATACTTCCGCCGTTTTGGTAGCCCCGTGCACGTTAATAACTTTTTCCAAGATCTGCTTTAGCTGTTTTTTTGCCACGTGGAAATCCACTTCCAGCAGCAGCTCGTTTTCCGGGTTGCTGCGGTCTACAAATCCCAGATCCTGCGGGATAATCTCGTTAAAAATAAATCTTCCAAGCGTCGATTCGATCGTACCTGTCTTTACTGTCCCGTCCGGCATTTTTCTGCTGACACGCACATGAATTCTGCTGTGCAGCGTACATGACTGGTTTTCATAGGCAAGGATCGCTTCGTTTACGTTTTTATAATAAGCGCCTTCTCCCAAAGAACCAGGACGCTCCTGCGTCAGATAATAAATGCCAAGCACCATATCCTGGGAAGGCACCGCAACCGGGCCGCCGTCCGACGGCTTTAACAGGTTGTTCGGCGACAGCAGCATAAACCGGCACTCTGCCTGCGCTTCCTGCGACAGCGGAAGATGCGCTGCCATCTGGTCGCCGTCAAAGTCCGCGTTGTAAGCAGTACATACAAGCGGATGCAGCTTGATCGCCTTGCCTTCGACCAAAATCGGTTCAAACGCCTGGATGCCAAGACGATGCAGCGTAGGGGCACGATTCAGCATTACTGGATGCTCTTTGATTACCTCTTCGAGCACATCCCATACCTCGGTCTGCAAACGCTCTACCATCTTTTTCGCACTCTTAATATTGTGCGCTGTCCCGTTGGATACGAGCTCTTTCATAACAAACGGCTTAAACAGCTCGATCGCCATCTCTTTTGGCAGGCCGCACTGGTAGATCTTAAGCTCCGGCCCTACGACGATAACCGAACGCCCAGAATAGTCCACACGTTTTCCTAACAGGTTTTGCCTGAAACGTCCGCCCTTGCCCTTTAACATATCTGACAAAGATTTCAGCGCGCGGTTGCCAGGCCCGGTCACCGGACGCCCCCGCCTGCCGTTGTCAATCAGCGCGTCAACCGCTTCCTGGAGCATACGCTTTTCGTTGCGCACGATAATGTCCGGCGCTCCCAGTTCAAGCAGCCTGCGCAGACGGTTGTTGCGGTTGATAATCCTACGGTACAGGTCGTTCAGGTCAGAAGTCGCAAAACGCCCGCCGTCCAACTGCACCATCGGCCTTAAATCCGGCGGAAGCACTGGAATCACTGTCATAATCATCCATTCTGGTTTGTTTCCCGATTCATAAAAGGCATCGACTACTTCCAGCCTTTTAATAATTCTGGCACGCTTTTGTCCGGTCGCATCTTTCAGCGCTGCCTTTAACGACACGGAATCCTTTTCCAGGTCAATCGCCTGCAACAGCTCCAAAATAGACTCCGCACCCATACCGACACGGAACGCGCTGCCATATTTTTCTCTTGCTTCCTGATACTCATTTTCGGATAATACCTGCTTATAGCTCAGCTCCGTCGTTCCTGGGTCAAGTACGATATAAGAAGCAAAGTAAAGCACCTTTTCCAGCGTTCTTGGAGACAAGTCCAGAATCAGCCCCATACGGCTTGGGATACCTTTAAAGTACCAGATATGGGAAACAGGAGCCGCCAGCTCAATATGCCCCATACGCTCTCTGCGGACACTTGCCTTTGTAATCTCAACGCCGCATCGGTCGCAGACAACACCTTTATACCGGATCTTTTTATACTTCCCGCAGTGGCATTCCCAGTCCTTGCTTGGCCCGAAGATCTTCTCACAGTACAATCCGTCTTTTTCCGGCTTCAAGGTTCTGTAATTGATCGTCTCTGGCTTCTTTACTTCCCCTTTCGACCACTCCCGGATCTTTTCTGGAGAGGCCAGACCAATCTGGATCGCATCAAACTGAATTGGCTGATTGGTTTCTTCATTCATTATTTCTGACATATATGGCACTCCCTTCTATTCCATATCTGAACCGTCGTCTTCATCAAAATCCTCTGCAAAAATTGAAATAGAATCATCTTCATCTTCTTCCAGCTCATCATCTTCAGCATCTACAAGCTCTTCGCTCTCCGCGTCAAATTCCTTTTTGGAAAATCCCATTTTGCTGAAAGATTCATTGCTTTCAAATGCAAAATCCTTATCTCCTGAAATAATCGAATTCAAATCGGTATTCCCATATTCACTTGTTTCCATCAACTGTACTTCGTTGCGGAATTCATCCAGTACCCTGACATCCAGCGCAAGCGACTGCAACTCTTTCAGCAGTACCTTAAACGACTCAGGAATCCCAGGCTCCGGTATATTTTCCCCTTTGATAATCGCCTCGTAAGTCTTTACACGCCCAACGACGTCGTCCGACTTCACAGTCAGGATCTCCTGCAACGTATAAGAGGCGCCGTACGCTTCGAGCGCCCACACTTCCATTTCCCCAAAACGCTGTCCGCCGAACTGCGCTTTCCCGCCAAGCGGCTGCTGCGTAACAAGGGAATAAGGACCAGTGGAACGCGCGTGGATCTTATCGTCTACCAGGTGGTGGAGTTTCAGATAGTGCATGTGCCCGATCGTTACCGGGGAGTCAAAATATTCTCCGGTACGCCCGTCGCGCAGCCGTACCTTTCCGTCTCTGGAGATCGGCACGCCTTTCCATACTTCCCTGTGATCCCTGTGGTCTGATAAATACTGCACCACATCCTCACGCAGCTCGTCTTTATACTTCTGTTCAAAGTCTTCCCATTCCATGTTGACATAATCATTTGCAAGCTCCAAAGTATCCTGGATGTCTACTTCTCTTGCACCGTCAAATACCGGCGTTTCAATATTAAAACCAAGCGCTTTTGCGGCTAGGCTTAAATGAATCTCCAACACCTGCCCGATATTCATACGCGAAGGCACGCCTAGTGGATTCAACACGATATCCAGCGGACGCCCATTCGGTAAAAACGGCATATCTTCCACAGGCAGCACACGGGAAACCACACCCTTGTTTCCATGACGGCCTGCCATCTTATCCCCTACGGAAATCTTTCTCTTCTGCGCGATATAAATACGAACTGCCTGATTCACACCCGGCGACAATTCATCGCCGTTGTCTCTTGTAAATACTTTTGCATCCACTACAATTCCGTATTCACCGTGCGGCACTTTAAGGGAAGTATCCCTTACTTCTCTCGCCTTTTCCCCAAAGATCGCACGCAGCAGCCGTTCTTCCGCGGTCAGCTCCGTCTCGCCCTTTGGCGTTACTTTTCCGACCAGGATATCTCCGGCACGCACTTCCGCGCCAATACGGATAATTCCTCTTTCGTCTAAGTCTTTTAACGCATCGTCGCCGACACCTGGCACGTCTCTTGTGATTTCTTCCGGCCCAAGCTTGGTATCACGCGCTTCAGCCTCGTATTCTTCTATATGAATAGATGTGTATACATCATCCTGTACTAATCTTTCACTTAATAATACCGCATCCTCGTAATTGTAGCCTTCCCATGTCATAAAGCCGATCAGCGGGTTCTTGCCCAGCGCCAGCTCCCCCATAGAAGTAGACGGGCCGTCCGCGATTACTGCATTTGCTTCTACATGTTCGCCTTTAAATACAATCGGACGCTGGTTATAGCAGTTGCTCTGGTTGCTTCGTGTAAACTTCGATAAGCGGTACGTGCTTAACGTGCCGTCATCGTTGCGGATCTTGATCTCGTTCGATACAGAGCTTTCGACTGTGCCCGGCTTTTTCGCCACAACACAGACGCCAGAGTCTACGGCTGCCTTTGGCTCCATACCCGTCCCGACGACAGGCGCCTCTGTCGTCAGCAGCGGCACCGCCTGACGCTGCATGTTCGATCCCATCAGCGCACGGTTTGCATCGTCGTTCTGCAAAAATGGAATCAGCGCCGTCGCTACTGAAAATACCATCTTCGGAGACACGTCCATATAGTCAAACATCGTCTTGTCGTATTCCTGCGTCTCTTCCAGGTATCTGCCGGATACGGAATTACGCACAAAGTGCCCGTTTTCATCCAGCTTTTCATTCGCCTGCGCTACGTGGTAATTGTCCTCCTCGTCCGCTGTCATATATACAACGTCCTCGGTAACTCTTGGATTTTTCGGGTCAGTTTTATCTATTTTGCGGTATGGCGCTTCCACAAATCCATACTCATTAATTCTCGCATAACATGCAAGCGAGTTAATCAGTCCGATATTCGGGCCTTCAGGCGTCTCAATCGGGCACATTCTCCCGTAATGGGAATAATGCACGTCACGTACCTCAAACCCCGCACGATCTCTGGACAAACCGCCAGGTCCCAGCGCAGACAGACGCCTCTTATGCGTCAGCTCGCCAAGCGGATTGTTCTGGTCCATAAACTGTGACAACTGTGAAGAACCAAAAAACTCCTTCACCGCAGCCGTTACCGGCTTAATATTAATCAAACTCTGCGGAGATATGCCTTCCAGATCCTGTGTCGTCATACGCTCCCGCACGACTCTCTCCAGACGGGACAAACCGATCCGGTACTGGTTTTGCAGCAACTCTCCGACCGCACGGATACGGCGGTTCCCCAGGTGGTCGATATCGTCGTCATTGCCGATCTCCCACTCCAGGTGCATATTATAATTGATTGATGCAAAAATATCTTCTTTTGTAATATGCTTTGGAATCAGCAGATTTAAGTTTTTACAAAATACTGCCTTTAATTCCTCATCGTCAGCGCCTTCGTTCTCTTCCAGCAGTTTTTTTAGCGCCGGATAATATACAAGCTCGCGGATGCCGATCTCAACCGGATCAATCTGCGGACACCAGACACTAAAGTCCACCATCATAGAAGACAGTACTTTTACATTTCTCTCCTCTGTCTGAATATAGACATACGGAATCGCAGCATTTTGAATCTTCTCTGCCGCTTCGCGGGACAAGGTCGTACCTGCCTGCAATTCAATCACTTCACCCGTCTCTGGATCCGGGAATGAAACCGCCTCGGAAAGCACCTGTCCCTTTAACCGATTTTTAAAGTGAAGCTTTTTATTAAATTTATAACGTCCGACTTTTGCCAGATCATATCTTCTTGGATCAAAAAACATCGCCGTAATCAGGCTTTCCGCACTGTCTACCGTAAGCGGCTCGCCTGGACGGATCTTTTTATACAGCTCTAACAAGCCCTGTTCATAATTTGTCGCCACATCTTTTCCGAAGCTTGCAACGATCTTTGGCTCTTCCCCAAATAAATCTATAATTTCCTGATTTGTCCCAACACCAAGTGCACGAACGAGTACTGTAATTGGAACCTTTCTTGTCCGGTCTACGCGGACATAAAATACGTCATTGGAGTCCGTCTCATATTCCAGCCATGCGCCACGGTTTGGAATAACGGTACAGGAATACAAAGTCTTGCCGACTTTATCATGAGAAATCGCATAGTAAATGCCAGGAGAACGCACTAACTGACTTACAATTACACGTTCCGCGCCATTAATTACAAACGTTCCTGTCTCAGTCATCAACGGCAGATCTCCCATAAAAATCTCATGGTCATTGATCTCGCCATTTTCTTTGTTATACAGTCTGACTTTTACTTTCAAAGGAGCCGCATAAGTCGCATCCCGTTCTTTACATTCTGGAATCGTATATTTTACATCATCCTCGCACAATGTAAAGTCAATGAAATCCAGACTCAGATGTCCGCTGTAATCGGATATCGGAGAGATGTCTGCAAACACTTCCTTAAGCCCTTCTTTTAAGAACCACTGATAGGAGTCTTTTTGGACTTCAATCAGATTCGGCATTTCCAGAACCTCTTTTTGTCTCGAGTAACTCATACGTATACCTCTGCCAGTATTTACCGGACGTATTCTGTTCTTCTCCATATGACGTTTCACCTCTCGTTCTTTATTTTTAACAAAAAAGCACATTTAGATATGGGCTGCATTTTTACTACAATATGTTGTGCTATTGTAAAAAAGCGCAAAAAAGCCAATTAGCACAATAAGTGCAACGTATATGATAGCACAAGTCCCCCCTATTCGTCAAGGATTTTTTTCCAGAATTTTTCGGGTATAAAAAAGGACAGCTCCCAGAGGAACTGCCTTTCTCATCTGTGCGATCTTATTTTAATGTAACCTTAGCGCCTTCTGCTTCCAGTTTTGCTTTCAGCTCTTCTGCTGAAGCCTTGTCAGCCTGCTCTTTTACTACCTTCGGAGCGTTGTCTACGACTTCTTTTGCTTCTTTTAAGCCAAGGCCGGTAGCTTCACGAACTACTTTAATAACCTTAACCTTGTTCGGGCCAACTTCTGTCAGCTCTACGTCGAATTCGGTCTTTTCTTCTGCTGCTTCTGCCGCGCCGCCTGCTGCTGCAACGACAACGCCTGCTGCTGCGGATACGCCGAATTCTTCTTCACATGCTTTTACTAAATCATTTAACTCTAATACGGTTAAGCCTTTGATTACCTCAATGATCTCAGCTGTAGTCATTTTTATTTCCTCCTATTTTATCAATCATCTAATTCCTTATTAAGCCTCTGCCGGAGCTTCTTCTGCCGGGGCTTCTGCTTCTGCCGGAGCAGCTTCGCCTTCGCCATCCTTCTCTGCAATCTGCTTGATTACACGAGCAAAGTTGGTAATTGGAGACTGGAAGCTTCCAAGCAGTCTGGACAACAGTTCTTCTCTGGACGGAATGCTTGAAATCTCTTTCATTGCTTCCGTATCATAGAAATTGCCTTCTACAACGCCTGCCTTGATCTCCAAAGCCGGAGCCGTCTTGGCAAATTTTGCAAGGATTCTGGCTGGAGCCGTCGCGTCATCTTTAGAAATCGCGATGGCATTCGGGCCTTCCAGAGAACCTGTCAGGCTTTCAAACTCCGTTCCTTTAAAAGCAAAATTCATCAATGTATTTTTGTACACCTTGTAAGTGATGCCTGCTTCTCTTAACTCTCTGCGAAGCTGGGTATCCTGTGCAACGGTAAGGCCGCGGTAATCGACGATCACAACAGACTGTGCATCTTTGATGTGTTCAGCAATCTCCTGCACGATCGGCTGCTTTAATTCTACTTTTGCCACGAATGAGCACCTCCTTTATTTATTTGATTGCCCAAAAGAAAACCTCCCTGCAAAAGACAGGGAGGTGTGTAATCTCATTCACAGATTTATCCGCAGAAACTGCGCATCCAATAAATCTGAAATAAACTCCTCGGCAGGCCAATACTGTAAAATATGGTTACGCCATTCGGCACCTGCTGTCTTCGGCAATACGTTACATATTATAATATCACTATGATCTATTTGTCAACAATTATTTTACAAGACTTGCCACATTGATCTTTACGCCAGGCCCCATTGTGGAAGCTACTGTACAGCTTCTGATAAACTGGCCTTTTAACGCGCTCGGTCTTGCCTTGATAACTGCATCCATAAGGCTCTGGAAGTTGTCCGCTAACTGTTCTTCGGTAAAGGATGCTTTTCCAATCGGCACATGAATAATGTTTGCCTTGTCTAATCTATATTCAATCTTACCAGCTTTAATATCGTTGATGGCTTTTGTAACATCCATAGTTACAGTACCAGCCTTCGGGTTTGGCATTAAGCCTTTCGGCCCGAGCACACGTCCCAGACGCCCAACAACACCCATCATATCAGGCGTAGCTACAACAACATCAAAATCCAGCCAACCGTCGTTTTGGATCTTCGGAATCAATTCCTCGCCGCCGACATGGTCTGCACCTGCTGCCTGTGCCTCATCCAGCTTTACGCCTTTTGCAAATACAAGCACTTTTACAGACTTTCCTGTACCGTGCGGCAGTACGACCGCGCCACGTACCTGCTGCTCTGCATGACGTCCGTCACATCCGGTCTTGATATGCACTTCGATCGTCTCGTCAAACTTAGAAGTTGCTGTCTTTTTTGCAAGTGCAAGCGCTTCTGTAGATTCGTACAGATTGGACTTGTCTACCTGCTTTGCAAGCTCCTGATACTTCTTACTTCTTTTCATTTTTATTACCTCCTAGTGGTTATAGCGGGAAGTATCCCCCTCCCACGATAAAGTATTAAATTTGTCTTAAATTATTTGCCTAAGTCTCTTTGATTGTTTTCGATTATTCTTCTACCAGAACACCCATGCTTCTTGCTGTACCTGCAATCATACTCATTGCAGCTTCCAAAGACGCTGCATTCAGATCCGGCATTTTCAGCTCTGCGATCTCCTGCAGTTTTGCCTTCGTAATCGTAGCAACTTTGTCCTTGTTCGGAACCGCAGATCCGCTCTTGATATTACATGCTTTTTTGATTAAAACCGCTGCCGGCGGTGTCTTTGTAATAAAACTAAAGCTGCGGTCTGCATATACCGTAATCACAACCGGGATAATCGTATCTCCCTGGTCTGCGGTTCTGGCATTAAACTGCTTTGTAAATTCAACGATATTTACACCGTGCTGACCAAGAGCAGGGCCAACAGGCGGTGCCGGCGTTGCTTTTCCTGCAGGAATCTGCAACTTGATATATCCTTCTACTTTCTTTGCCATTTTGGTCGCCTCCTAAACGTTTACTAGCTTGTTTATAGCTTCTTTATTTCTGCGAAACTTATTTCTACCGGTGTTTCGCGACCGAATAAATCGACATTGATTGTCACAATCTGCTTGTTGTGGTTCATGTTTTGAATCACACCGACGGTATCCTTCCAGACACCACCGATGACCGTGACGGTATCGCCCTCTTCAAAATCCACCACCACTTCTTCAGATTTGATTCCCAATGGACGCATTTCTGCTTCCGTGAGCGGCACCGGCTTCGATCCCGGACCAACAAATCCGGTCACACCCCTGGTATTTCTGACCACGTACCAAGTGTCATCATTCATTTCCATGTTAATGAGGACATAGCCCGGAAACATCTTCTTTTGAACCTGCTTTTTCGCACCATTCTTCAATTCAACAACTTCCTGCATCGGAACTCTGACTTCAAGAATCTGATCTTCAAGATGTCTGTTTTCAATTGTCTTATCAATGTTCGCCTTGACCTTATTCTCATAACCCGAATAGGTATGAACGACATACCAGTTCGTTTCTGCCATCCTCGCTCCTCCTTATAAATTCACCAGGAAATCAACACCATACTGGATCACAAAATCCAGCAGAGCAATAATCACACCTAAAATGACTGATACTACGACAACGGCTGTTGTCTCTTTGGCAAGCTGTTCTTTTGTCGGCCATATAATTTTAGCAAATTCGGCCTTAAGACCGGTTAACCAGCCCGACTTTTGGGTTTCTATTTCTTTTTCTTTTCCCATTCTACTTGTCACTTCCTTTGCTCAATCCGAACTATTTGGTTTCCTTGTGTAAAGTATGCTTTCTGCAAAATCTGCAATACTTTTTGGTTTCCATTCGATCCGGATGAGTCTTCTTATCCTTCGTCATGTTGTAATTACGCTGCTTGCATTCTGTACATGCCAATGTAATTCTTGTGCGCACAACTTCCACCTCCATTAAATTCTTTTAATTTTAGGCATAAAAAAAAGACCTACTTCCATCGCCCACTAAGAATAGCACGATTTTAGCCGTTCGTCAACATCTTTCTTGAAAAATTTATACAAGCTGCCGTATTAAGCAAACTCGCTTTTTCTCCGATATTAATATGTATAAAAGATAATCCGAATTGGGGGCATTTATGGATTATCTTTGTGGTTTATTCTCATGACACCATGCAACAGGAAAAGGATTTCACAAGCAGATCAAGGAGGAAGAAAATGAGCATAGCAGGAATCAGCTCTTCGCAAGGCATAAAGAGCGGCGTCAAGACAAAACTATCCTCTCGCGACAGTTATGAAAACAACATTAAAAAGCAAATTACTGCACTGGAGGAAAAAGTAGAAGCGCTTTCCAATGACGACGAAATGCCAGCCGAAGAAAAAAAGAAGGAAAAGCAGGCTGCACAAGAGCAACTGCAAAATTTAAACCAGGAATTAAGAGAATATCAGATTCGTAAGCGCCAGGAAGAAGCTGAAAAAAAACGCGAAGCAGTCAAAGAAGCGTTGGTGTCTGCAAACGAGGCCGCACAGCAGGACGACAGCGAAGAACTGCCGCTTTTCAAAGGACTGCGCGGCGAAGAAGCCGGCATTATGATTACACTCGACACTACCAAAGATGACCTCGCCGGCATGGTGCGGGTACGCAAAGGCTTAGAAGGCAAACAGCGCACCGCTGATACCGAAGAGGAAAAAGCCATGCTGCAAAAAAAAATCGACCGTGTGTCCAGAGGCATCGGCCAGAAAATAACCTCTGCCGGGCAGACAGTTTCAGACCTGCGTAAAAAAATAAACGCTGACGACAAGCCTGCTCCGCCAAAGACAGAAAAAAAACAAGAAGAAGTGTTCTGGGCAGAACCAAAATCATCTTCTTTGGATCCATCGGTCAGCGCAAAGAAAACCGTACTGCAAAACAGCACTGGCAAGCTGTTTAAAGACAATGTTTCATTTCATATAAAAAAATAAATGGTTAAAAATGATTCACAACCCGAAATAATTAACAATGTGAAATATTTTTCCTGGAAAGTATAATCTATCCAGGTATATTTTCCGATAAACATATTAAATGGATTTGATATGCCCATGCAGCTTTTACTGCAATTTCACGGAAGAAAGGAGGGGCTTTTTTATGGCATCAGTAATTAATTCCGCCTATGATTATTATTTAACAACTTATGGCTCGCAGCATACCTCGCGTTACGATTCCCATAAGAGAGAGGATTTGCGCGACACCGTCAACAAAATAAAAAAAATAAATAAAGAATCTCCTCTCTATAAGGTTAAAATATCTGGCGATGTCCAGAAATTTGCCATAGATATCAAGGAGAACGCACGAAACATCAAAAATATCGTCGCATCCTTTTCTGAGGACGAAGCAGGCATCGGCGCTGCTTTTGAGAAAAAAATAGCAATTTCCAGCAACCCCGAAGCCGCGACGGCTGAATATGTAGGAGACGCTTCTTCGCTAAAGGAAAGCGAAGGATTTGAGCTTGAAATCATGCAGTTAGCTTCCCCGCAGACAAACGTCGGCAACTTTATGAAACGCGGCGAATACGATTTTTTGCCGGGCAGTTATTCGTTTGACCTGAATATGAACTCCAATTCTTATGAGTTTCAGTACAACATTAATGTCGGCGACACGAACGAAGAGGTGCTCCAAAAGCTTGCCCGTCTTGTAAACAACGCACATATCGGCTTAAAAGCAGATATGCTGAGCGGTTCGCAGGAAATGGCTGCGTTGCGTCTGGAATCCAATCAGACCGGTCTTGCCCCTGATGAATCGTCGCTGTTTCGCATTGTACCTGAAAATACGCGCGAATCACGTCAGGCAATGCAGATCCTCGGCATCGACGCGGTTGCCGCTATGGCGGAAAATTCATCGTTTTTGTTAAATGGAACACCACACAGCTCATATTCAAACACATTTACCATTAACAACGTATTTTCAATCACGTTAAACGACGTAACACCAGCAAACCAGCCTGTAAAAATCGGCTTCAAGCCAGGCGCCGAGGCCGTAACCGACGACATCCAGTCATTGGTCGATTCTTTCAACTCCATGATACGGATCGCAGAACACCATTCCGGTATGCCGGCGTCAAACGAAAAACTATTAAAAGATATGGGCAACGTTGCAAAAACATTCTCATCCTCACTCGATCCGATCGGGCTGTCCGTCTCAGATAAAGGAATGATTGATGTAGACCGCACAAAGCTCACACAATCCGTTGTATCCGAAGACGCAGACCAAAATATAGGCGTTCTAAACCGCTTTAAGGATGCCATTGGCAGGAAAGCAGACGAGGCCTCTTTAGATCCTATGAATTATGTAAAAAAGATACTTGTGACATACAAAAATCCTATTTCTGATAAAAACCTTGTATGTCCATATATTTCTTCTATCTATTCTGGAATGATGGTAGATCGGATATGTTGATGAAAAAATCTTATACAGATATGAAAAAGGCTGTAGTATTTGACAGGGATACCTCTTGCGTCGGATATTATGGCTTTTTTAATGTATGAAGTATATCTTCGACTATAACCAGACATCCTATAGTATTGATACGGCAGGGATCGAAAAAATGATTTTGGAATAATAAAAAAAATCCTGCCCATACAGGGCAGGCTTGTCACTGCCCTGTTCTAAAATCAGTAAATATAAATTTCATAAAATAAGCTTTACAATTTATTTTCCATGTACTATGATATCTTTGTAGGATCATTTTTTACAAAGGGGACAATCACAATGAACCAGCTAAAAACATTACGTAAGAACCGAAATATATCTCAGGCAGATATTGCCAGTAAGCTTGGAATCAAACCGGCGGCTGTCTCTAAATACGAAACTGGCCGTGTTCCATTGTCCGAAGATTCCATCGAAAAACTATGCCGGATACTGAATGTTTCAGCAGATGAACTGTTGGGAATCTCCACACCTGCCGCTTCCAAAAACGGCACGTTTATGGCATCCAAAGTTATGAGCCAGATCTATCCGGCGTCCGTAACGGTCGAAGATTATTTGTGCGCACTGTTAAATACGATTGCAAAACAGAAAAAGCAGATGGACCAGACAATCCGCAACCTGCACTCGTGCGGCATCCCTACCGCGACTATCGCAAGGGTTACGGCGATCCATGAAGAAGAAATACTAAAACTGCTAGGTTAACAATTCCATCATTTCTTTTATCCGCTGTTCATAACTGTGAAACCGCTTTACTTTTTTATACCCATTTTCAGCAATTTTCTGCCGCTCTTTCTCATGTTCCAGATAATACGAGGCCTTCTGCACCAGCTCCCGCTTATTTTCAAAGATCACAAGGTCTTTCCCCAATTCAAAATAAAGTTCCAGCTCCGGCTGGTAATTTGTCATTAAAAAACCTCCGGCTCCTAGGACATCCCAGACTCTGAGAGGAATCCCTGACTTAATATTCGGTATCGTAAAATTCAGGTTGATCCTGCTGCCATAAAATACTTTCGGCATCTGTGTCCAATAATCCACCGAGCCGCGGTAATCCACCTTCAGCAGATGTTTTGTATTGCTGTTCGTATAAATCGAAACCGGATGTTTTTTTACCAGCTCCAGCAAAGAACTGCACCGCTGCTCCTTCGCTACTTTCAGCCCAAGTACCGTCGTTGCAAAAATAAGCCGCAGATCCGAAAAGGACCGTTCCGTTTTTTCCAGGCGGTAATACTGCTGTAGCTGCCGGCAGATCTCATCCGTCAGCAGTGCGTCAATCAGGTTCCCGCCGCTGATATTCATCTGCGTCTCAATCGCGCAGTCAAAATACCCCCGCAGATACTCCGGCAGCGTCGGCACTAATTTATCATACGTATTCCGCTCATACAAGCTGCCGACAAACGAAATTTCATTCTCATATAATTTTAAATCATCCGCATTGCCTAATATATGGTCGATCCGCTTCGTATCAACCGCCAATGGCAGATGCCAGATCTTTTGAACACCCAGCGCCCGAAAGAAAAGATAGCTGCTTTTATCAAACAAAAAGATGTAATTGCAGTCATTAAACACCGACTCATGATACATACTAATCAGCGGGCTGTCACAAGACCAGGACACGTACGGGATGCCATACTGCTCGCAGGCATCCGAAACAACGCCAAAATAATTAATCGTAAATACAAAATCGTAGTCTTTTTCATGCAGCAATCTTAACAGGCGCGCTGAAAATTCTGCATCCTCATCATAAGACGGCAGATCCTGCTCGATCATATCCGCCTGAAACCCCATTGCTAAAAAGGTCTGATAGACGTCCAAATAATTGTAGGCTTTCCATTTATAGATCAATATCTGTTTCTGTTTAAAATCCATCCACTCTTTCCTCCCAAAGAATCATAAGCGATTATAACAGGTGTATATCGCGCAGCCTGTTTATCCACCTATGTTTGTCTCTCGCTGCCTGATATCCACAATCCGCCATATTTTGCGCACGTTTCGGATCTGTAAGCAGATCCCTGACAGAATCCACAAGTCCCCGCATATCTTTTAATGAAAACATCTGCAATTCCCGCCCACTAGTAAAACATTCCTCTAAATAAGCAGAAGTATCGCTTACCACTGCTGCTCCCGCCAGCATTCCGTTAAAAATCCGGTCATGCGCCCCACGCTTAAACCAGGTCATCGTATTTAACACGATTCTGCTCTGCTGCATCAGCTCTAAAATCTGATACGGCGGTATCTCCCCGCCATAGACCAGATTTGGATGCTCCCATTCACACCGGTTCCATCCCGTGCCAAACACCGTAACCGTAACTCCGCTTTCCACAAGCATACGCACCATCTGCTCACGATAAAAAGACACGGCAAAAGCATCCACAAACCGCAGCTTTGCAACAATTTCCCCTAATTTTTGATTATCAAATGTAAAATTTAGATCCTTTAAGCACTGCTCAATCACAAACTCCGTCGTATAATCCGGTTCCTGGATCAACCGCTCCAACGCATTTTTTACAAGCACAAAAGCATCAAAATCCACAATCTTGCCAAGATCAGGAATCAGCCCTTCCGCAGCATACCGCGACAATCCGCCCGCATATAATACATCTATTTTCCGCTCCGCTAACGGCAAATATGCAAAATCGCCGTCCGCCGCAGCCTCGATCCCCGCATGTGGAAAAAACTCTGTCCGTTTGATATTCGGAAAAAACCGTCTGACATATGCCGCATGATTCTCATCCATGCACAGCAGCACTGCCTGTTGGGGAGCTTGTTCTAACATCTCCTTATAATGAAACGGATGATCCATCAGTATATTATAAAAAGGAACGCCATACTGATCCCATACATTCACCCCTTCTGAAAACGCAAGCTGCATACCGATATTATTAAACGAAATAACCGCTGTCACAGGCTCGAGCAGAAACGCTTTCAGCCGAACAATTTCCTCATCCATACACCCCGCATCTAACACAAGACATTCGTCCTGATGCTGCGTATAAATCTTCACAAATTCATCTGTATACAGATCCAGGGTATCGATCACCCCTTTAAAAAATATATACCGTCCATTCATCACTCTCTCCTGCTTTCGTCAACCAAATCAATATAAAGTATAAACGATCACAGGCATATTTTCAACATCTAGTACTACAGAAATCACAGTGAATCTTCATGAAAAATTCATACTTTTATATTTGACAAAAGCCTATTTTCGCGGTATGTTAAATATAGAGGTTTATTGGCTTTTTACGATATGAAAGGAGTGATTTTATGAGCGGTATTTCTGGAATCAGCAGCGCGTCGTCCTATTCGTTATATGGACAGATTTCAAGCGGCAATAAGCTCACATCCGCTGCTATGGGCGCAGCCGAGCTTGCGATTTCTGAAAAACAAAATTCCCAGATAAAAGGCTATGACGCAGCCACCAACAATCTGGCATCCGGCAAGGATTTGTTAAATATCTCAGACGCAGCTCTGAGCGGCGTTACGGATTATCTGCAAAGGATCCGCGAGCTGGCTTTACAGGCTTCCAACAGTGCACTGATGAGCGACGATGATATCGCTGGCATCCAAGGCGAGATCGACCAGATGAAGCAGGGAATTGCAGATATTGCATCTCAGACACAGTATAACGCACAAAACCTGTTAAACGGCAGCCGGCCAGGCGGCTTTCAGATTGCCTCCGATGGAAACGGCAATTCCGTATCCATTCACGACGGTGTCAACTCTACATTAAAGGCACTTGGCATCGCAGATTTTGACGTAACAAAAGACTTTGATCTGGACACCATTGACAATGCCCTGAACAAAGTCAGCAGTATGCGCAGCCGCGGCGGTGCGCAGTCTAACCGTCTCGACCATGCGATCAACTTTAACTCATACGCATCCTACAACACAACCGCTTCCCGCAGCAGAATCGCAGATACCGACTATGGGAAAGCCATTACGGAACTGAATAAGCAGCAGACGTTGCAGACGTATTCGCTGATGATGCAGAAACGGAAGATGCAGGATGAGGCACGGAAGATGCAGAATTTTTGGACTTAGAATTTTTGCCTTGACGATGTATCTGTAATATAACAATGATCTACAGCCCAGACTTTCACAATTTGACAGTTTTAATGCGAATGTGAAGGTCTGGGCTGTTATCGTGCGTTCTTATATATTATACAACCGCTTCTATAATTTCTTTTCCCTGAAACAAAATATGTCTGACTCCTTTTTTCTTCTTTTCATTAAAATTAAAACTAAGAAGATATCCTTCATTTTTCTTATAAAACTCTAAATACTCGAATAACTGCTGTTCGCCACGCTTATTGTATTCATCTCCATGCCAGATTTTAAGTTCAATCACAAACTGCTCGCCACGATAGTCTACAATGATATCTGTTCGCCTATGGTTACGTGTCTGAGCTTCCACATAATAATTTCCAACACCATTTATGATTGGACGTAAATATAACAAAAAATACCTCCTGCCATTTTCCTCAAGAAAACGTTCGGAACAATCTCCATATACTTCATCAAAATGTTCTACAAATTTGACCATAATTAATTTCATATTTAGACGACCATTTTCCACAAAAAGATTTTTATCGTCATATCCATGATCTTCTAATGTTTTCGTCTCTTCTTCCGATAGAAATATATTATACAGTTTTGTCTCAAAAATACGGTTTGCTACCATCACTAAATTATTTTCATTCTTTAAAAAGCCGAACATAACACCAAGATGAATCACTGGATTGTCTCTCTCGTAACCATATTTCTTTCCATAAAACAGTATCCCTTTCAGCATTTTTTTTAATTCAGGGAAATCATTCATTTTTTTCACCATATCATCAAAAAGCGTCGATGATAAAGCCAAAAAATGTTTTACAGCTTCCAATACGCCTGCTCTGCTCCATGCAGAACACTTATCAGAAAAACTTCCGCTGCCTTCCAGTTGTTCATCTATTAACTGGCAAATCCTTGAGACCATATATGGATATCCATTTGTATAATCAAAAATCAACTCTGCTATTTCTTCTGTATGCATTCCTATATGATGATCCTGTTCATATTCCAGCAGCATCCCAGATATTTCCTGTACCGAAAAACTCATATCCACATTAAAATCTGCCGCAATATTCCACGGACTGTTAAATCTATGCTCTCCATCCTGCCTTATTTTCTGTTTCAAATTTTTAATATCATATACTCCCGCTAAAATAACAGATTGGAAAGCGTGCCTGATCCTTCTTGACAAATATAAGGAACGAAGCTGTGACAAAAAATCTAAAAAGACCTGATTATTAGAAGCATAATCCACCTCATCAATCGTCAGCACAACTGGTTTTTCTGCTTTTTCACACAACATAGTAAAGCATTCAAACATTCTTGGCAGATCAATCTTTCCTCGCTCCGTATCCAATACTCTTTGCATCATCCATATACTTTCAGGAGCGACTCCTTTAATTTTCCATCTTTTATTATTCAATATCTGCAATGTGCTTCGTATAAAAGCTTCTGAAAATGCAAACTCATCCCTAAAACTTGCCGTGCTCATCTGCTGAAAATCCATAAACAGCACTACATAGTTCTCTCTTAAATATTCTTGCAAAGCCCATAATATTGTTGTTTTTCCATATTGTCTTCCACGATTAATTACAAAATATTTTTCATGATCTATCAGTTCTTTGATCTGCTTTAGCCTGCTATCTAAGTTTACCATATAATGCTCTTGTCTGTAACATGTTCCATTTACATTAAAAACCCTGTCCATCACAATCACTCAGATCCATTTCCTTAACCGCACTTAACACCTTTTTCAGCACAGGAAGCAGGTGACTCTCCAACGCCTCTGCAATTTCCTTATCATCCTTGCCGCGAAGCGCCTCTGACAGCTTCATAACAGCAGCATTAATATCATCTTTATTCAGCTTTTCTTCCTTTTCATTAATCAGCGATAATGTCCCGCCTAATACCCCAATTTCCCAGTTTAATGAATCGGTTACACTTTTTAACAGCTTGTCTGTATCATCTTTTTTTTCCGTCGTTAATTCTTTTACCAGTATTTCTGTATTGGCTATAAATTTCTCCTGAAAGCCTGCTAATACCTTTACCGCTTCTAACTGTTCTTGTCTGTTGCTTTCCATGATTTTCCTCCATTTACTTTATAGATCATCCTTGCAGCAATGTCATAACGCCGTCTTTTGTATGGTTTGCCTGTGCAAATACAGCCTCCTGCATCTGCTCCAAGATACTGTTTTTCATATGTTCTACCGTCCCTTTTCCATAATCGGTATCTCGAATAATGGATTCTGCCGCCTGTGAATTTTCTGCAATTACATCGTCAACCATCATTGCCGCGCCCAGCCGGTTATGAATCGCACCAAAATCACTGCGAATTTCAGATAAAATATTTACTGCTTTATGTATCTTTCTGATAGACTCACTTGCCTCATCATAACTTCCTACCGTAATATCATCAATACCCAGTATTTCCGTATCCATGCCAGGGAGCGGGATTGTAATATGCTCTCCTACCTTGTCGCTTGACTGAATTTTAAGTCCCATGCTCTGTGTTTTAATAAAAGATGAGTAAGACACATTTGTTGTCTTTGTATTGGTTGCAATATGAAATTCCGCTTCTATTTCAGCAGGTGTCGGCCAAATCGTAAACCGTGCATCCCGTAACGACTGCTCGATCTCTGCGGAAAAGTTTTCTGCTATTGTGTCTACATTTACCGTATCCTTTAGCTTCACCTGCCATTTCATTCTGTCTGGCTCTGTTGGTGTTGGACTTGGCACCTGTTCAATATCAAACATACTCGCATCAATATTTAATTTGTCAAACTCCTCTTGATATCCGATATTTACCTGATATCCTTCACTGGATTTATACGCAATAGATTTCGTTGATACTTCGCCAGGCATTGATGCATATGGATTATTATTTGCAACATCTTCTAAATATTTTCTATAAGATTCTATATAAGTTTTAGCATCCGCTTCTGCCTCTGCTTTAATTCCGCTCAATGTTTTGCCAGCATGAAGCTGATAAGTTTTCCCGTTTGCATCCGTCATCGAAAATGTCAAAGCATCACCTGCTCCGATAATAGGCGTATCTTTCGCCAGAGTAAGGTTTGCCCTGTCAGGGATCAACCCCATATTGTATTGCGTACCATAAGCGTGCAAAGGAGATCCTGCTGGTATGCTAGCCGTTATGCCGCTGCCGCTTACTGTGTTTTCTATTTCCATCTTGCTGTTTGTTTTTACCCAGATTGACCAGTTTTTTATCGCATTCTTCACTTCTTCAAAGCTGACTTCCGAATCCAATTTAAAATCAATAATCGTATGTGTAAAACCAATGTCTTTGTACTGGTAATTCTCCAGCACTTCTCCTCCTGTAATCGTACTGTCAGGATTTACACTTTCTCCATTTTCCCATTCATCCAAATCCAGTTCTGGTTTATCCCACAGCATTTCTGAAAATTTTCCGTTGTTGTCTTTATTTGGATCAACACGGTCAATCATAATAAGCCGGATACCATCATCAGTGACTTCCATACCATACTGACCAGTATTTCCTGTTGTAGTACCTGCTATAAATGGTGCTAAGGCTGGTGTAATAACAATCGGATTTCCATTATCAGTCGTTATTCCAATCTCTGGCATTACATCTACTTCTGTAATCTTCATTCCATCCGTACGAAAGTCATATAATTTCGTTAGATCTTCCTGCACCCACTGGACAAGCGTAGGGTAATTCATCCCGCCCTCTATATCAAACGTAAATTTGCATCCTCCATGTTCAAAAGAATAGGAACCCTCTAACGTATTGTTTGGATTTAAACTTTGACCATATTCATTCTTAATCGTATTCCACGGATGCAAAATATTGTCAATACGGATTCCCGCCGGATCTGCCTGTGGCTTATACCGTCTGCCGCTTGGAATACGGCTGTCACCATCAAAAAGCAGCTCGATCTTTAATGGATTGCCATCCTCGCCTTTCACACTGACCTCATAGGATCCTTCTGGTATATTCCCTGCAAAATCAAGCCCCAGAGCTTCATAAGAATAGCGCTCTCCGCAATATACAATACCTCCTTCTCTCCACCCTCTTGCATCTACACTTTTCGGGCAATCCTCGTGATACACCAAAAAATCCTTTGGAGCCGAATTGCTTTTTGTCCGAACAGGAGGCTGAAATATTTTAATTTCATTGTATTCTGTATCTGTACTGATTCGATTGATCTCATTTTTGATCTGGTTAATTTCCTGCTGGATCGCATCGCGGTCTTCCACGTTATTGGTATCATTGGCTGCTTGTACCGTAAGCTCTACAAGACGTTGCAGCATCTGATGTACCTCATTCAAAGCCCCTTCGCCTACTTCAATCAGCTCCATGCCCTCCCCAATGTTATCCGATGCCCGGTTCATGCCACGCACAAGCGATCTCATTTTCTCAGATATTTTCAGTGCTGCCGCATCATCCGCAGACGAATTAACCCGATAGCCAGAAGCCAGTTTTTCAGATGATGTATGTAACTGCCCTTTTGTGTCCTTTAACCTGTTATTGGCTGTAACTGCATTCATATTATGCTGTATAATCACTGTTGAATCCCCTCCCCCTTTCTAACAGTGCAACTTCCATCATGCTTGTCTAAATTTATACTGATATATTTATCGGTGTCTTTACATGATTCTTAACACTTACCAAGCAATTACATCTATATACTATCTTTAAACTATTCCGCCTTTAAGCTTAACTTCTGCTCCATCCGGTGCATTTCTTCAAATTCGCCCATATCCAAAAAAGAATCTTCACTGATCGGATACATTCCTACCTGTTTCCCTTGTTTTAGCAGGTCGTCCGCCAGATCTGTCATATGGTAGAACGTATCCTCTGGTATGTAGTCCAGCAGTTCTGGATTTAGTATATACATGCCTGTATTTACAAAATAGGACATCTTCGGTTTTTCTTCCATCGAATCTACAATAGCATTTTCTTTCGCATTTACCACGCCGTACGGCACGATGATATTCTTTAACGCTGTCACGATCGTCAGCATATTTCCTGATTTGCAATGATGCTCGTAAATATCGGTATAATCCGCATCAATCAGAATATCACAATTTGTCACGATAAACGGCTTGTGAAATGCCGTTTCTATCAGCCGCAGGCTTCCTGCCGTGCCAAGCGGCCTTGACTCTTCCACATAATCCAGTTTATAATTTGTCATCAAATCCGCAAAATAAGACCGTATCATCGTCTTGCGGTAATTAAGCGTTGCTATAAACCGCTTGACTCCATAATCACAAAAACGCCCGATAATGCGCTCCATAATCGGCACATCACCAACTGGAATCAGCGGTTTTGGCAGAATCTTTGTATAAGGATATAACCGCGTCCCTTTTCCGCCAGCCATAATTACTACATCTACATCGTTAAGCATCTGGTGCTCCAATCTTGCGGTATCGATCCTGCTGCTGGTATCCTTTACAATCACATCTACGACCCTGCATCCTGCATCCAATACAGGCAGGCTCTTAATCTTCATCCGCTCCATATAATCCAGTGCCGTATTTAATTCCTGCAAATAAACAGATCTTGGAGACTGATTCATCATCTCAGATACATGTTCCTCAAGGTCGGCTGTGCGAATAATCCACCGGCGGATATCTCCATCCGTAACTACTCCTTCCAGCCTGCAATCCGCATCTACAATATACAAAATCCCTTTTGCATTTGCATCGATCTTTTGCATCGCTTCTACTACGGTAATATTGCCCGCAGATAAAAACCCCTTTAACTGTTCACTATTCATTTTTCATTCCTCTATTGTCATCCTGACATCCTTCGCTATTTGAGAACACTGTTCTCTGTCGTCTTCCTGACTTCCTTCGCTAGATAGAGTGATATTACTTTTGCAATTCCTCAATCGCCTTTCTGATTTCCCCTGCTGCACACGCAATCTCATCTTCTGTTATTTGCGTGCTGCATGGAATATTTAAAATCCGTCTGCTATAATATGCCGCTTTTTCAATCTCATACGCAATCGCTCCCTGGTATGGCTTCTGCTCATGAATCAGCCCCCAGACAGCTCTTGTCTGGATACCTCTTTTTTGCAGGTTCCCTATGAGATCAAGCAGGCTGCCGGACAATTTTTCCATATCAATATGCAGGGCATATAACCATTTATTTGCGCTCGTCCCATCACGAAACGTCATCAGGCTGCCCAGCGCAAAATCTTCAAATAATGCACAATATCGCTCATAGTTTGCCTGTTTTCTTCGTATAAACTCTGGCAGCTCTTCCATCTGTGCTACTCCAAGCGCCGCCTGCAAATTTGTCATCCGATAATTATATCCGATCTCATGGTGTATATAATTATGAGGATCATCTTTTGCCTGTGTAGATAAATAGCGCAGATACTCCACCGTTTGCGCGCTCTTTGCCGTAACCGCACCGCCGCCGCCAGTAGTTATAATTTTATTTCCATTAAAAGAAAACGCACCATAATCGCCTATGGTACCTGCAAATTTCCCTGCGAACATGCCTTCCAAATACTTCGTACCAAGCGCTTCTGTCGCATCCTCTATGACAGGCAGCCCATACGCTTTGGCAATCTGCATAATCTGTTCCATATCAGCCAGATTGCCAAATACATGCACAACGATCAAAGCCTTTACCTGTTTCCCGGTTTTTTTATGTATTAGCCCATCCTCACTTTTCTCGCACTCCTCCCGGCAAAACCGCTCCAGCTTGACCGGGTCCATGCACAGGCTGTCATCACAATCGATAAACACTGGATCTGCAAATTGATATCTCACCGGATTGACCGCCGCAATAAAAGTAAGTGTCGGCACAATCACCAAATCACCCGGCATTACCCTGCACGCAATCAAAGACAGATGCAGCGCCGCCGTCCCGCTTTGGCACGCTGCAACCTGTTCTGTCTGCAAAAACTGCGCCATACGCTCTTCCAATGTCTGAATATAAGCACCGCCCGTTGACACCCATCCCTGATCCAAAGCGTCATTTACATATTTTGATTCATTTCCTTCAAAATTCGGAATTGATAATGGTATGAACCGCTCCATTCCTCTGCCTCCTGCTGCTTTTCCATCAAATATTATAGATATCCGCCTTATAGCGATCCATATGTTCCCGTATCCAAGCGATTGTTTCTTCGATCCCCTGTGCAAATGTATACTGCTGCTTCCAGTCTGTCAGCTTACGAATCTTTTGATTTGACCCAAGCAGACGATTTACCTCGCTCTTCTGAGGGCGCAGCCGTTCCTGTTCACATACAATATTTGCTTTTGGATTAATCTGCGAAATAATTTCTTTTGCCAGATCTCCGATCGAAATCTCCTGCTGCGTCGCAATGTTAATCTCTTCCCCAATCGTCTGCTGCGACTGCGCGATCGCAATAAAGCCTGCTGCCGTATCCTTTACATAATTAAAATCTCTGGTCGGCGTCAGCAAACCCAGCCTAATTGTTTCATGCCCCGCCAATAGCTGCGTAATAATCGTCGGTATCACCGCCCTGGCTGACTGCCTTGGCCCATAGGTATTAAACGGCCGTACAATCGATACAGGCAGCTCAAAGCTGCGGTAAAAACTCTCCGCAAGCCGGTCAGCCCCAATTTTCGTAGCAGAATACGGCGACTGCCCCTGAAATGGATGATGCTCGTCAATCGGCACATACTGTGCCGTACCATACACTTCCGAGGTAGAAGTCACCAATACACGTTCCAGGTCGAGATCTCTCGCCGCCTGCAATACATTCAGCGTCCCCTTGATATTCGTATCTACATAAGAATCCGGTGAATGATAGCTAAACGGAATGGCAATCAACGCAGCCAGATGAAACACCGCATCTACCCCCTGCATAGCAGTACGTACGCCGTTCGGATCACGAATATCCCCCGTAAACACCTCAATCTCATCTAATTTCTCCTTTGGCAGCGTATCCAGCCAGCCCCAGGTATTAAACGAATTATAATAAGAAAATGCTTTTACTTCATAGCCCTTTTCCAGTAAACTCTCTGTAAGATGGCTGCCGATAAAGCCATCGGCACCAGTTACCAATACTTTTTTCATGGAATACAATACTCCTTTGTCTTTTTGATATACTTCTACTATAACACGATCTAAATCATTTGCAAATATTCCAAATGTTAGTATATAAAAGTGCGTGATCTATTTTTCTTTTTCCCCGTTACTGCATTCCTGCATATACGTCTCTACTAAAAGCAGATCCAGCAAATCATCAATGTCCACCGATCGTTCCTTTGGCATAATGTACGCATAGGAATCCTGCCCGTACAGATCTCCTTTTTTCATTAAGTAGTCCACATTCACCAGATAAATTGCCCCGTTGATCCGATAATAAACCGGAAGCTGCTGCCTTGGAATCAAAAAAGACTCGCTTTGAAATCCGTTCATATTTCTGTCATCTGGCAGCGTATTGCTCCATAGCGGAGAATGATCCATCTCACAAACTCCTACCACCGTCTCTGCATGTTTATCTTCCATCTGCGTAAACGCATTTTGAATATCCTCAGCCGTACGAAGCGGAGATGTCGGCTGCAACAGCATCGCCTTTTCAAATTTTTTTCCGTTTTTCGCATACCTGTCTATGACTGCCCGCACAACATCCCAACTGCCCGCCGTATCCGATGCAAGCTCGGCATCTCTTAAAAACGGCACTTCTGCGCCATAGTCCTGTGCAATCCTGGCATATTCTGCGCTGTCGGTAGATACATGAATACATGCAAAACATCCTGACTGCTTTGCTGCTTCAATGGTATACGCTAACAAAGGCTTTCCATTCAGCAATCTTATATTTTTATCTTTTAACCCTTTCGAACCACTTCTTGCTGTAATAACTGCTATATTTCCCATCTTATCAATTCATCCTCTTTATAGTCCCGCTGTGCAGCCTGTCCGATCAGCTCGTACCATTTCATCGGGCTGATTCCATTTCCCGGGCGTTTTACTGTAATATTTTCTTCTGAAAAAATATCCCCCGCTTTGATTGTGCATTTTGTCACAATACTCTTCCTGGCAGCTTTACAATTTTTTTCTTCTGACCCCGTCCGCTTCTTCCTGCCATCTCCCAGGCTCTTTTCTATATTGCGTATCGCCTTTACCATACACGCCAGCTCTTCCGGCTCTAAGCTTGCTCTATGATCCGGCCCAGACATCTGCTTATCCAGCGTAAAGTGCTTTTCAATGACCACAGCGCCCAATGCTGCCGCTGCAATCGGCACTTCAATGCCGACCGTATGGTCTGAATATCCGACCGGTTTTTTCAAGACCTCAGACATCTGTTTCATAGCAAGCAAATTCACATCTGAAAATGGAGTCGGATATTCCGTATTACAATGCAGCAATGTAATGTCCCCTGCTCCATTTGCTTCCAATACCCGCACTGCATCCTGAATCTCCGATAATTCACTCATACCCGTAGACATCACCACTTTTTTATGCGTGCGTGCAATCGCTTCCAGATAAGGCAAATTGGTAATCTCACCTGACGGAAGCTTCCAAAAATCCATCTCCAATCCATTTAAAAATTGGATACTCTCCAGGTCAAATGGCGTGGACAGAAATCGAATGCCTGTTTCCCTGCAATATTTTTGCAGTTCAATAAAATCCTTCTGCGTAAAAGCAAGTTTTTGCAGCATTTCAAACTGCGATTCCTGACTTTTTGTATTTTCAATCTGATAATTCGCTTTCGACGCATAGCGGGAAACCAGCTTTTCTGGAATAAATGTCTGAAATTTGATATAATCCGCCCCTGCTTTATGCGCCGCGTCGATCATCTGTTTTGCCAGTGCCAGGCTTCCATTGTGGTTTACCCCTGCTTCTGCTATAATGACTGTACTCATATAAATCTCCTAAAAACCTCTAAACATGGATCTGATGTGCAGGAACCCCTACAAAAGTTCCATTTCCTTTTATGTCATCCACCACGACCGCTCCCGCTCCAACAATCGCATCCGCTCCGATATTCACGCCTTGAATCACCTTAGCTCCCATTCCCAGCTCGCTGTTTGCGCCTATCGCAACCGCTCCCGCCAATTTCACATCCGGTGCCAGCGTAACATAATTCCCAATGATCCCATCATGGCACACCATACTTCCTGTATTAAAAAACACAAAATCTCCAACTGTTACATTTGTAGATATTCGCACATCCATACTGACAATACAGCCTTTGCCAAATACTACATCCTGACAAATTTGCGTATTACCAAGAATCAAATTGGGAAATTGGATACACGGATTTTGGGATAACTTCACTGCTATTTTTTTCCGCAACCCAGGGGAACCTACGCAAATCGCAGCGTTAATCTGTGTTGATTGCTTCAATAAATAATCGTCGTCTCCAAGATAAGGCACTTCCTGCAACCCGATGGAAACAGACATTCCCTTTTCTGGCGGCAGACTGTCTATATACCCTAAAATATTCCATGCTGTGCTGTTTTTATTGAATTCTTGTATCTGCCATACCAGTTCCCGCATACAACCGCCAGAACCGATTAATATGAGATCTTTGTTCACTGTTTTATTCATTCCTTTTGCTTTACTTGTTTATTGAGATCAGTTCATTTTTATCAGTTATAATAATTTTCACAAGTTTTACAGTCTGCGTTAAATCCTGTTCCAATCAAGTCATAAATATTGCTTCCGTTTCCGATTGTAGCAAAATCGATACAAGCTACCAGATATGTTTTGTCTGGTTCGCTTGGTTTAAAAATAACACCTTCTCTTTTTGCCTCTTCCATACTCTTCAGAAACGAAGACAGCCTGATTGGCCGTTCCGTTGTATTCAATATATAGCATCTACAATCTGCTTATCAAAATCATGTCCCAGTTCTTTCTATTGATTTCTTTGCGTAACTGCTTAATTTCATTGTCTATAGCGTTTCATTCCAACTGGCTGTTTGTATCATTGGTAGCCTGCATCTTTTTGAAAATCTTAAGGTTGGCCGCATCGTCCGCTGCTTTGTTGATTTTATAGCCGAATGAAAGTTTTTCTGTTGCTTTTGTTTTTGAATTGGTAGTAATATTTAATCGCCTGTTTGTGAATTGAGAACTCAGATTGTGAGCAATTACCGGCATAAATTTTCCTCCTTGAACTGTATAATTGGTTAATTATTGATTTCGTTTAGCCTTTTCGCGGGCTTTATAACATATAACAATTACCAAATTAAAAACAACCCATTCCTTTGAGTTTTACAATAAGCCTGATTTCGACTGATGGTATTTTAGCACAAAAATAGTCTAATAATAGTTGTAATCATTACAATTTATATCGGAGTATACAGAAAGAATAATTAGTCGAAATAGAATCATTTTATAAAACACGGTACGCAGATGCGTTTACCGTGTTTTATAAAACTCCAATATTCACATAATTAAAATCTCTATAACATGCTGATTTGTATCTAATATATACATTTCACCAGCCGAAAAGCCTCTGCATACCGCACACCCGCCATCGCTCCCCGCACGGTAGCCAAAGCCCGCACATTTTCCTCACTTCTTGGAAACGGCGGTTTTCCCATTTCAGTATGATAGATTCGTAAAGCTTCTATCTTTTGCTCCATATGCTCAGTGATATCTACAAAAATATTTGGTACAAACGGATTTTCTGGTCTTCCAAAGTCTGTTTCTGAAATAATCTCCATTGTAATAATCGCTCTTATGTAAGGGAAGCGAAATACTTTTGAACAGGCAAAGCACCAGTCAAATACTTTCTTATGGTCTGAATGTGCATCATTGTAATCCGGCAGTATTAATACCTCTGGTTTCACCTGCCTGATAATATCGGCAATCTGGTCAATCGCTTTATCTGACTCTATACTTTCTAATTTTGTTGTTGGAAGGTTTAAATGAAATACCCCCCCCCGAACTAAAATTGTAGAATTTTTCTATTTGATACAACTGTTCTTCTCGTTTTTCTTTTTGTTCTTTTGTATATTTATCTGAATGAAGCATCCCCGTTACATTCATCCAAAAAACGTGATGCCCCTGTGCCATCAATTTTAAAATCATTCCGCCGGCTCCTAATGTCTCATCATCAGGATGTGGTGATACTACTAATACATTCATGACTATTCTCCCTCACTATCATTCGTTTGTATTTATTTTATTTATGGAAGATCCAATATTTTTTATAAGTATTCTCCTGTTTTTAATTGAATGCTGTCACACTCCAACACTTCTATTAACTGATCTCCCACTTTTACTATAAAATCATTTTCTGAAATTACATCTACTACCTTACCTGGTTCTATATTTTCAAAACCTTGTCTGTGTATCTCCCTTACCTTCCATACTTTATACTCTTTTTCGTGATACACAAAGTGCGCTCCTACATATGGTCTTGTTAGCGCACGAACCAAATTATAAATACTCCTGCCCGACATTCGCCAGTCGATCCTGCCGTCTTCTTTTCCTCTTTTACGCCAGACATTGCCTTCGTCCTCGGAATGTGCGACAAATTGAACCGTATTATTTTCAAAACCTGTCAGTACGCTTTCTAACTGTGCCACTGCTGCCTTCATAATTTTGTCATATAAAGTAGCTGCATCATCGGTATCATATATTTCAATGTATTTTTGTGAAACAACCTTACCCGTATCTGCTTTTGCATCCATCATAAACAAAGTAGATGCGGTTTTTCGCAGCCCCAGCGCCAAAGCCCAAATAATCGGATGTCGTCCTCGATTAAACGGCAGTTCTGCTGGATGAAATCCTATACAGCCGCATCTTGGAATATGCAGCACTTCTTCATCCAATAACTGAGACCAGCCTAAACATAAAACGAGATCCGGTGCTTTACTTTTAATATACTCTTTTGATTCTTTATCATTGATATGCTGTATATGCAGGTAATCAATATGATGCTCTCTGCATAGCTTCCCTAAGTCACAAAAATCGGCGTTAAACTTTGATTCAGATTTCGTAACTACTCCTACGAGATCAGCATTTATTTCGATTAGTTTCTTTAAAAATATCTCAGATGATTTGACACAGCCAATCAATAAGATTCTCATTGGTTTCCTCCAATATCATAAAAGGTTTTCTTCTTGTCAATACCTTGTTCCAATGCCTGCTGGATAATAGAGATCATTTGATCTGAAGTGCGCTCTCCTTCGTATGGATTCTTCACCTGCGCAGCTTTTTTCATAAATCTGTCTGACAATGCTTCTATCAATGCTGCTTCAATCTCATCTTTATCATTTCTGCAATTAATCACTGATGCTGCATGTAATCTCCTTCTCTGCCGATCTCCAATATTTACAGTTGGAATGCCAAAAGAAGGTACTTCTATAATACCACTTGATGAATTTCCTACTACTGCTTTGCAAAAGCGCAATGCGCTTAAATATCTTAATTGCCCTAAAGAAGTATATACTGCACACCGTTCTTTATGTGTAACTACAAAATCATCCATCATCTGGTTGATAATTCTGCCGTCCATATCTGCATTTGCTTTCGTAAAAATCACAGATAATTCTCTATATGCATGAATCACTTCTAAAATATCTTCAAACTGCTTTTTTGAAGTTATATTTTCCAGCGTAACCGGATGATATGTGACCATAATCGTTTTATCTGTAAAATGAAAATCAAGCTGTTTTTCTAGTTCCTCTTTCTCAAGCAATTTCATATTTTTAATATTCTCAATACCCAGCGCACCGACATTAAAAACAGACTTTGGCTGCTCTCCCAGTTGTATGACGCGGTTTCTATATTCTTCTGTCGAAGTAAAATGAATGTGACTCATTTTTGTAATGGAATGACGGATTGCTTCATCTATAATCCCCTCTGTCAGCTCACCGCCATGTATATGAACGATTGGTATTTTTGCAACCATTGATGCTGCCGCCGCCATAAGCATCTCATATCGATCCCCTAAGATTACCGTCAGATCTGGTCTGTACCGTTCAAAATAGTCGGCAAAACCCAACATCGCAACACCCATAGATTTTGTGACTCCTACAGAAGTGTCAGAACTTAAAAGCATTTCAATTTTTGATGTAATGGGATATCCATCGTTTTCAATTTCCTTGTAGGTTAAGCCAAATTCGGGTGACAGGTGCATTCCTGTTACTGCTAATTGCAACTCCAATGCTTCTGATCGATATATTTTATCGATTAACGGCTTTAGCAATCCATATTCGGCTCTTGTACCTGTTATGATACATACTTTTTTGTCCATCGCAATTTCTTCCTGCCTTCAACTAATATATGATATGTTTTACATTTTTTAAATTCAGCACCAAACAACATCTTAGCATTTTTATTCGTCTACGTATAAATATTTACTATAATCATTCAATTTATATAAAAGTCTCACCTTTTGTACTGAATCTAACAAAGATTCTTGAATAATTCCAATTGAAATCTCTACAAATTTTTCCACCATTTTTTGATAATTATTCAATTTATACCCTGAATTCCTGGTTGATTCAAATAATAATGTAGTCTTATTAATCGTAAGTTCTATAAACTGTTCTAAAAGATTTTTATCTTCTATTTTTATTACCGATGTCAGTAAATCCACCATCCCTTGAAATTGCCCAATTCGCGTATCATATGTGACCCATTCAGGAACAGTTGGAAGCCCCATCCTCTCCCATTCTTCTACATGATCAATCGGCTCACTATCATCACATAAAATAACTGGCTCATTCATACAATCTCCTCTCTGGCTCAGCATAATGCACCACCATTCATGGGGATAATATCTGTAATACAAATTATCCGCAAATCTTTCCAAGCTCAAAAGATCTGCCTCTATAAAATCCTGTCTCCTTACAATTAAACCAGGAAAATGACTCTGCCTTAAAAAGGTAATGCGAAACGCATCCCATCCTTTTTTTCCATATTCTCTTTTATCTAAATGATGATACATTACCGTACTTTTCGGCCTTACCATGCACAAATCTGGATACCTACTTAAAAGCCTAAAATAATGTTCTAATTTTTCAATAATTACTTGATCTTCATCTGAAATTACTAATACATACTTGCCACAAGACATTTCCACCGCATAATGCCAATTATTTATAAAATATAAATCTTTTCCGTGATCAAAATAATTGATCCTAGCATCCTGAATTTCACTAACTTGGACATATTCCTCTTGATAAAACTGAGTACCATTCTTTGAAACTACGATCTCTACCTCAGCATCATATGGCATCAACAACAAATTTTTTATATGTTTTAACAATAAATGACCACGATTATATGTAGGAATTGCAATTGTTAACAAAACATTTTCTGTATTTCTTCCCTCTGGTGTTAATCGGTATTGATGTTCTTCATTTCCGATTTCAAAAAATTTTTTTTTCTGATCCTCATTTCCATAAAATATTTTCGGCAAATATTGATCTGTATTCTCATGAAAATAATTTTGATATTCTTTAAAATCACTAAATATCTTTATGTTACTCAAATATTCTCGTAATTCCGGGATTTTCCAAAAAGATAAACATCTTTTCAAATCTTTACAGATAATATATGTTTTTCGCTCTACTGCTGCTGTCAATACCTGCTGTACAATTCTCCAATCCCAGTCTACCACCAAAGCCACTGCACTAAATTCCATATCTTCTAAAACAGCATCCTGTTTTATATTTTGTAATTCATGAACAGAAAGTACTCCTCGAAATATCATTTTTTGTTTATCATAAATATAATACTCGCTGTCTCTATACGGAATAAAATCTAATATACATTCCTTATAAGTAACAATACTCCTTACATCCCACTGCTGATAAGCTTTTCTAAATTCCTCTTCATTTGCAGCAAAATAGCAACGATAAATGTTGTCCAATATCCATTCCTGCTCATAGCCTTTCTGATATGCCAGGACAAATGCTCCTAAAGCTGTATCATATTCCCCACTTTCAAATTTATCACAAGCAAATGAAAGCAACTCATTTTTTTCTTTATCAAAATCATTTTCTAAAACACCCATATATTTTCTGCCCTCCTTTTCTCCATATTATTCACTGTTCTAGTTTTCGCCACTGCTTATGTGTATATGGTATAATCGTCTCCTGCACAATCGCTTTCAGCTCTTCGGAAGCATAGTATACTGCTTGAAGCATCACTTTCCCCTGTTCTGCGATATCGTTAAGTTCTTCATCATCTTTTTCCTGTATTTTATAAATCGTTGGCCGAAGCGTATATTGAACTCCCATTAGACTATCCATAACTGTTGCTGCCATAGCATCCTTTTCCATATATGTATTAACTTCCTTTATTTTCTCATAGATCTTCGAGATTCGTATTTGATTTTCCAAACCTTCTATTGCTAACTTTTGCAGTTCATCATAGCAATGAATTCCCTGCTCTGCTTTTTCTCTTATTTTATCCAACCGCTCCACACTATCTTCAAAATAATGTAACGCTTTTTCCTTTTCTTCTCTTGTTTCAATAATTTTGGGTATTCGAGCAATATGCCATTTTGCATTATACTTCCTTGTACAATATTTCTTTATAGCTTGTTTTAATGTCATATTTTTTGCTCCGTGGATTAACGCTCCGCCTTCTGTTGCATCAATTGTCTGAACATGATCCTTCCAGGTTTTAATGATACGTTCAAACCACTCAAGATAAAATTTAAAATCATTTCTTGTGACTACTGTCCCTCCGCCAACTGCTTCTACTTCTGAAAAAGCAGCACTATTTAAATTGATTTCGCACTTCTCATTTTGAAATGCACCGTCCACATGAGCTTTATTTCCTGTTAAAGCTAGATCCTGGCCTATTAAAATAATTGTCTTAGCTCCCATATATTCACCTAATGTATAAGCGCTATGTGCAACAGATCCTCCTGTCAGAAGTGATGGAAGCAACATAGACTTGTGTTTCATTCCACTTATTTCCCTCATTAATTCTATTTCAAATGCGCCTCCACTACTATAGAAATATTTTTTCCCTTTATGTAATTTCATGGGTTCTACAGAAACTGCTGTCATCGTTATCATTCCCGCTTTGGATATATCTTTGTGTATAAATAATTCCGCTGGTTTCAGCCCATCTACAATAACAAATAAATCTGGTACTATTCCCTCATTTAACAAAGGCTTCATTGCAGTATCTGTAGCAATGATACATGCTTTACCAACTGCTGCTTTTAAATCATTTATATTTTTATTTAACGAAGGCCCTGCTGATACAATAATAACGGGTATATCTGATGGTAATATTCCCTTCAAATCTGCGATCGAATACCCCTCATACAGATAATGTAAATTATGAAATATATTATTCGCATTCACATCTGTATATCGAACATGCGTCGACCAATTTACTTGAATACTTTCTAAATATTTTCTCAACTCTTTGACAAACTCATCAATTTCCTCTTGAAATAGTTTATGATAATTCCCAGACAAATATATTTTTAAAGAAACCATGTTGTCATAAACAATAAAATAATTAAAAAATCTCCATTGTTCAAACCCGTTAATTTGAGGTATCAAGATACCAACAGGTATATCCTGCTGAAAAAGAAATGTCAAGTCTACTTCTTCCATAGCTCTTCGAAATATTTCATAAGATGGTTCATAAACTAAAATGATAACTGTTTTCGGGACACTTTCCATTATTTTTTTAATATGAACGCCATTAGATATACCTATAATTATAATTGTCGCATATTTATCAATCGTTCCTTGTTGCGTCAGCCAATGATCTGCTACTAATTCTGGAGCATATTTACCATTCAAATAATATACATTCCCATGATCGTTCACTTTCATAATCGTATCACCTGTATAACTTTGTTCCACATCAACAGCAAAATTTCTTTTTTTTCTCGAATTTCTCCTGATAATCTCAGCCCATACAGGATACTTTTTTTCTAATGCCTCCATATTTTTCTCATATACTGATTTATTCATTCTATTTCCTCACTTTGCAGCTCATCTCTACCATAATTATATATTTCCAACAACCCATATCTTAATGCATCCAGCAAAATCACAGAATCCTGATGCTCCATTCCATATAGAATATCTTGCAAAACCTGAACCACAAACTGCTCATTAATCGTAAAAGTATTGGATAAATCCTGAGCACAGGTTAGAAAATAATTTATCATTTGATTTAACTCAGGAAGATATTTTTTTAATTCTTCAGTATAGTCTTTTTCATCTTCAATCATACTACAAATAACATTTAATTTAACTATATGCGTCTGCAATTCCTCTGTCATAATTTTCCTTTCCGAATAGAAAAGGGAGCCAGCCTATGCCAACTCCCTTTATAAAATTCATATCATATCTAATTATGTTACTGTAATAAAGATAATACGCCCTGTGTAGACTGGTTAGCCTGTGCAAGCATAGACTGTCCTGCCTGTGCAAGAATGTTATTCTTGCTGTACTCAACCATCTCAGATGCCATATCTGTATCTCGAATACGTGATTCTGCTGCCTGTGTATTTTCAGCTACATTATCCAGATTTGCTATTGTGTGCTCTAACCTGTTCTGTAAAGCACCCAATGCAGATCTCTGCCCAGATACATTATTGATTGCTTTTGCAATCATATCAATGGTTGCATTTGCATGTGCATGGTCTGATACATCTGTACCGCCTGTAAAACTAGCTGCTGCTATACTGTCTACAGCAAAAAGTGTAACATCTCTTGAAGCAATTCCTTTTACGCAAGTTAAGAGCTTTGTAGAAGGTACTACAGATCCTGTTGTAGGTGCAACAAATCCTGTAGATACTTTTTTAAAATCACCTGTATTAAACGTTTTAGAAGCTTTTTGTCCCATAGATGCTCTAAGCGCAGCAGAAGTAGAGAATTTGCCTTTTTCTGTGACCTCATTTGTAGTGAAATATCCGCTTGCTTTTGCTACATATCCTTTATCCAAACCGATTGCAGATGCATTCATCTTTGCGATATTGATTGTAATCTTCTGTCCGCTGTTTGCACCAACCTGAAGGTTCTTGCCAGTAAAGCCGCCGTCTAATAATGCCTGCTTATTAAACTGTGTTGTAGAAGCAATACGGTCAATTTCTTCCGTTAACGCATTTAATTCCTGCTGGATCGCATCACGGTCGATATTCTGGTTTGTATCATTTGCACCCTGTACTGCCAGTTCATTCATTCTCTGGAGGATGCTGTGCGTTTCATTTAATGCACCTTCTGCTGTCTGGATCAAAGATACGCCATCCTGTGCATTCGAGGATGCTTTGTTCAATCCGCGTACCTGGCTTCTCATTTTCTCAGAAATCTTTAATCCTGCTGCATCGTCGCCTGCACGGTTGATTCTATAACCAGAAGATAATTTCTCAGATGATTTTGCCTGCCCGCTTGTTGTAACGCCTAACTGACGGTTTGCGTTCATAGCTGTAAGATTGTGCTGTACTACCATTGCCATAATATTTTCCTCCTTGAATATACTGCAGCTTCCTTGCTGCAAAACTTTTTAACAGATGATATCTCTCCTATGGCCGTACGCTCCATGCGGATTAACATCCCAGTAACAATTGTTATCTTGATTACTTGCATTATATATCGGCTGGTCTTTAAAATACTTTATAGGTATTTTATTTTTTTAACCCATGAATACTAAATTCATCAAACTTATCTATCAATATTTTTTGTTTTTCAAAATCCCGTAAATTAGACTCATCCAAGATCTTTTTATTGCTTTCAAGCCATTCATATATTTTTAAAATTGTCCATTTGTTTTGTTCCTGCTCCTGCGGGGTCAGCGCCACAATCAAATCATCTAATAATTTATCGCAATGCCACGGTGATTTAATAAAATATGCATTTCTAAACTCAGGAAGCAGTTTATCGCTTCTTTCTACCTTATACCTCAGACTCCTTAAATCCAATAAATCTGGTTGAACTTTGTCTCCCTCAATTATCTGTTTCAAAATAATTGCTCCTCTTGAATAATATGCCTCTTCATAATGTACTGCAAAAATATCATTCGTACATGCATAATCTGCAAAAAAATACTTAGCTATATCTATTTCCTTAAGATGATACTTTGTAATAACATAATCCTCTAAGCGGCGTATTTTTTCATTATCTTTATAACTTCCTAAATACGCCTGATTATCTGGAATCTCTGCTATTTCCCCATTTTCAGTTAAATAATATTGGTTGAAATGTACACGGCTTAATATAATATGATCTTTATACTTGGGTAAGATCTGTTCAAAGTATTGATCTATTAGCGGATACCACAAAAAAGTCGGTATATCCAGCCACTTAAAAGCCCCATGTACCATATGTTCAATTTTCTTGTAATACTCTGGTGCAACAATTTGCATATATGCAACATGTGTATAGCTGCTGTTTTCACATGCCCACTGCATTCGTGCAAAATCATAAAAGTCAATAACAAGCCATTCTGCTTCAGATTGCAGCAAATCTGATATTGCTGTTTTGCTCATATCCGTAATCATATTACGGATACAGCATGGATTATCCCACCCATCAAAATCTCTTTCTGTTGGAATAACACTCAATGCTGGCAGCACACTTCCAGCTATATTTACATGAGAAAAAAATAAATTACTTTCAATTTCATTTGCCTGATGCTGAAATCCTTTCTCATCATCTTTCTTTATCAAATTGTAGCCAACACAAGAACCATGCACATCTATTTTCATTACAAATCTTCCTCCATAATGTATGAAGAGTACTCTCGGAAACTCTTTAAGCCCGAATTTCCGCTCTTTTTTCATGTTCTTCTTTTTTGCTTTCCTCCATATCCCGGAAAACATTTTTGTTAAATTTTCAAAAAAGTATTGACATATAAGTCAAAATGTGCAGCGCGTTTGGTGACCATATACGCCAGCCACCAAACGCGCCCCTTGTAGTTAAGAAGCGTCTATGCCCCACGCACAGCACTAAACTACTAGGAGGTGCACTTTATGATCAAGTACTGGCAGCCCATGCAAGATTACAAGTACTTTCTCACCGAATCCAAAGCCCATTTCGATTCCTCTGAAAGAAACCGGCTCCATACGGAGCTTTGGAAACCATGGCAGAAGCTCCGGCTTTTCGATACCGATAACGCCATGGAGTTCCTTTTGCCCTTTTACTCCAACACTGGCAGGCCCGCCAAGAACCAGCCGCAAATCTTAAGGTCTTTTATCCTTTTCTTTCTTCTATTTTCAGAAGGCTTGGCCAAGCTATCCCTTTCCCTTTGGG